>Ga0075163_10002634_pt1 | contig 24081 bp, 20 predicted proteins | sample JI1023141ADNA_FD_71478 | JGI IMG/M metagenome (GOLD analysis project Ga0075163, IMG submission 71478) | Wastewater effluent complex algal communities from Wisconsin, to seasonally profile nutrient transformation and Carbon sequestration -... | ecosystem: Engineered > WWTP > Effluent > Algae... | reverse complement strand
GTATTTTGGAGTAATATAGTTTACAAGTTGAAAGGGTTAAAAATTAGATCCTAGCACAGTCAGTAAAATTACTTTATTAAATATGCGTCTTATTTTAATAAATAAGGGTACATTTGCGGGCATATGAATTTATATGCATATGAATAATTGTTCATTATCAATAGTTTATTTGTTTAATATGGACGACGCCCCCTCCGCCAATTACCTGTCTTGGATGGGTTCAAAAAGTCCAAAATAATTAATAATATAAAGAGTATAAGCCGGGTAACATTACTCAGCGGTCGCGGTATTTTCGCCTTTCCCATCAAAATTTTTGGCGGTCGGATGCGTGGCAATAATGAAAGCGACAAGCCCGATTTTGTCATCGACATTACATTAAAGATACCATAAAATTAAGGGAGTTTGTTATCAAGACGATGGTAAAATAATACGCGAAAACCATAATATGCTGTATCATTCCTGACCATTGTACCCTTAAAGACGACGAACTAAGGAAAATAGAAGATTATTGCAAATATTCAACCTTTTGATGGGCAACATTGCGAAACAACGGCAGCAGGAACATTACTGAAGCAGTTAGGCATTCATCTGTCTGAACCGATGTTGTTTGGATTGGGCGAAGGACTTGGTTTTATTTTTTGGAAGATGAAAACGATGGATTTTCCTTTCATCGGTGGCAGGGTAAAACCAGATATATTAACAGCCAATATAGCAAGGAATTTGCAGCTTAAATTAATAGCAAAAGAAACTTCCTCCCAACAAAAGGCTTGGGAGAATGTCAAGCAACTGTTAGATATAGGCAAAATAGTTGGCTTGAAATTAGATTGTTATTACCTTGAATATTTTTCAAACCCTATCCATTTCGCTGGGCACTATGTAGCACTTTACGGTTATGACAACACCCATGCTTTTTTAATAGACACCAAGCAACAAGGCGGAATGGTCAAATCATCTTTGAAAAACATGGCTTTGGCGAGAGCTGCAAAAGGGCCAATGTCATCGAACAATCTGTATTATACCATGCATCAGATGGATAAACCTTTTTATTTAAGCCAAGCAATTTTGACGGCCATTAAGAATAATACCAATGATTATCTCAATCCACCTATAACAAATATTGGGTACAAAGGGATATTAAAAACTAGTGAAGAAATAAAGAAATGGTTTGGAAGTACTAAAAATATCGATTCCGATTTCCGCACGACCGCCATGTTGATGGAGCGTGCAGGAACGGGGGGTGCGTTATTTAGAAATTTGTACCGTGATTTTTTGAAGGAAAGTTACGAATTATTGGGGCTGGACAGTTTAAAAAAGGCTTACCAGGCGTTTATTGAAATTGCCAAACTTTGGACAATGATATCCGAGTTATTTGTGCAAGTGGCTAAAACAAAAGATTATCAATATATTCAACAAGCCTCAGCGATTTTAAAGCAGTTGTCTCAGATGGAACACCAGACAATGCAGATGTTACATGCAATCTAACCAGGTTGCCCTGTAAGCATGACGAAAACCCCGTAAAACTAGCAATGGCAAGAAATAATCAATAAAATATAGATTGGGGATGGCTGAAATAAGGGAGTTATCTATACCAGCCCTCTATAGGGTTTATATGTTGCGCCTAGTGGGGGGAAACGCGCACATCTACTTCAAGTCCTAGCAACCAATCTTCTCCGCCCAGCCTGGCTTCCTGCACAATCCCCTCGCGCGATGGCAATTTTTGTTTCAATTTTTCTAAAGCGCTGCGGTCCACCATCAGTGTAAGCCCCATCCCTTCTTCACGAAGGGTCAGAGGGGATGAGAGTGATTCACAGCGGACATGGTAATAAGGAATTGGCGAAAATGGCAGCTTAATCGCTAACATATTTCCCTGAAGCAACTCTATAACCTCCTCCCGCGTGATACGGAAACGCAATTGCCCTTCACTAATACGCACATTCATAAGCTTGTAATCCTTTTCCAATCTTCTGGGGTATTAACATTGGTCAGCTGGACGGCTTCCCTATCGGAATGCGTGGCCCTACATATTTTTAGCTGTTCCAGTAGTTGACGCACGGCCACCTGTCCGCCTGCGGCTATTTTGACTGCTGCCTGATTGATTGCTGCCAGCACATGATTGTGCAGGTGGATAAAAAGGGGGAGAGGCTTGTCGGTAAAACAAGCGCCATCACAGCCATCCGTCAAGTGGTATGACAGCAGGCGGTTTAGCAAGACAGGGGTCAGCAGCGGCATATCTACCGGTACGAATAGCCAGGCGCGGGGCCATTTCTCTTTTACAGCTGCTTGCGTTATCGCATAAATGCCGCCGACAGGCCCCGCGTGAGGGAAAATATCCTCAACTGCGGTATACCCTGTTGCTTTTCCACTAACAACAACAGGTGAGCAGCCCAGTTTGTTCAAAAGCTGCAGCATATGGTCGATCAGGCGCATATCCCGAAAAGGGAGGTATGCTTTATCGCGACCCATGCGTGAAGATTTCCCCCCTGCCAATATCACCGCCCCGATGGATTCAATTTTTGAGTGCAAAGCTATATCCCAGTTTATGGTGACGGGTTACTATAATGCCTGCCCATTCTATCCCTGTATGGTAGGCATCTGCACCTCCTGTTTTAAAGCAAGAGGTAGTTTTAAGTCTCTCAATCCCCCAACAGCATGTCCCAGAGGGGCAGGGATGTTGTCGGCAAGGGCGGATTAATCAGTTGTGGCCTGTGGAAAGAACCCCCTCAAATTGCCGAGATAGGGCGCTTCCGCGCGCACCAAAGAAAAAGACAGGAACAAGGCTACCGGGCACACATTGTTGGCAATCTTCATCCAGGATAACCCAGGCGTTCGTTTCTGTAAGCGGCTTAATTTTAAACGATTCCTGACCGGAAACAATAGTGGCTATCAATTCGCCCTTTGGTTCAACCTTAAGTGCAGTTTTGAGGAACTGACGGAAATTTCCATTTTTCGTAAAACTGTTTCCTGCTCGGGCCATAATCGGTTGTTCTACAGGCAATCCTTGCAATCCCCGTAGTAAGGGTTTTACAAAAAAACGAAAGCCAATAGCGGCAGAAATCGGGTTGCCTGGCAATCCAAAAAACCAACTGCCATTCGGTAGTGTGGCAAACAATACAGGCTTCCCTGGGCGGATATTAACACGGTGAAAATGCGTGGTTGCCCCCAGACGCTTCAGGCTTTCAGGAATAAAATCCCTGACGCCTTTTGATACGGCACCGGTGGTAACAATGATGGAGCCCGCCTTAACTAAGCTGATGCGTTCCTCGAATTGCGCGGCGTCATCGGCAATAATACCGCTATAATGGGCCGTGAATCCTTCCTCCCGGCAACGTGCCATTAAGTAGGGGGCGTTAGAATTATAAATTTTTCCTTCTGGCAATGATGTGTCTGTGTTATCGATGATTTCTTGGCCTGTGGCAAAAAGATATAAATCTGGCAATTTCCACGTATCTATGCGACCGATACCGAGGGAGGCAAGGAGCATAATATGTTCAGCGGTAATCACTTCACCACGGCGAAGTACTGTCTGGCCGTGGCGCACATCTTCACCCGGGAAGCGGATATTTTCATATTCCCTAGCGGGGCGAGTGAAGGTCGCTTGATTGCCTGCAACCGCCACTGCTTCAATAGGGATAACTGCATCAAACGGTTCCGGTATGAACGCACCGGTCGTGATCTGCACGGCGCATAAATCCTTTCCGTGGCTAGCAACGATATCCCCGGCGGCAATTGTCCCGGTAATTTGCAAGCTAACGGGATGTGTCACAGTAGCGCTGGCGATATTCGTGCGGCGTATAGCAAACCCATCCATCGCCGAATTACGGAAGCTTGGCACATCCATTGCACTGGTGATGTCGGCGGCAGCGATTTTTGCCAGGGCGGCAAGTAAGGGCAATTTTTCCGACTGTAGGGGTGCAGTGTTTCTCAAGATAACCTGCAAGGCTTCGGGATAGCTTATCATCCTTTTTCTCCCCGCATAATGCGAATCAGATGGGGGATAAGATAGGGCAGTAACGCTTCCATCCCTTCTTTTACTGCCGAGGGATTGCCAGGAAGTGTGATTACCAACGTCTTGTCGATGGTTCCGGCCACAGAGCGGCTGCTCCAGGAAAGCGCTGTGTGCTTTGCTCCGTCGCTACGCAGTAATTCGCCAACACCTGGAATTTCCTTGTCAAACAATACAGTCAGCGCTTCCGGTGTTACGTCACGCGAAGAAACGCCCGTGCCACCCGTACAGACAATCAGTGCGGGCGCATGTCCCTTAACGATCTCCTGGACGGTGGAACGTATGATATCTAATTCATCGGGAATTACCCGATAATCCACAATAATAGCGCCATGCTGCAGGAGTAGATCCTTAAGCACTGCGCCCGATTTGTCTTCGTACACTCCCTTATATGCCCGATCACTCATGGTCAGCACAACGACTTTCCTAGCGGAAAGGGTGGGTTGTGGTGTAGGTCGGATTACGGCCATTACCCAGTCGGGCACACCCGCGGGATTTAGCCACAATCCCTTCTTCCCCCCCATCTTGGCGAGGAGGATGATGTTGCCTATCTGCAAATCCGGTTCAACCATTTTGGTTAGGTCCCATATGGTAAGCAGGGCGGCGTTGACCCCTGCCAGCGCCTCCATCTCTACCCCGGTTTTAGCATGGGTGGAGGTAAAACAGAACACTGTAACAGATGACTTTTCTTCATCTAGTTCTGTGATTATTTTGACATGATCCAGTCCCATCGGGTGGCATAGGGGGATCATTTCATAGGCTTTTTTTGCACCGCTGATACCGGCTACTTCGGCTAACATTAATACATCGCCCTTAGGGAGTTGGCGGTCACGAATTAAGGCGAAGGCCGTACTGCCAACGTATATTTTCCCCGATGCAACAGCCAGCCGATAAGTCACAGGCTTATCCCCCACATCGATCATGCGAAACATATTTTGCATTTTTACTATCCCCCAATTGATGCCAGATGTGGCGTGATCCCGGTGATACCTTGTCCCAGATAATGGCTTTTGTGCTTAAAATGCAGGAGCTCCAGAATTTTTTCTTTTAGGGCTTCTATCTGCCCATCTGATTCAAGCAACGGACGCAAATTATATCCCTGTTCCCCAAAGAGACATAGCCGTAATTCCCCACGGGCTGTTACGCGCAAGCGGTTACAGCTGGTACAAAAATCTTTAGAATAAGGAGCAATTAAACCAATTTTCCCCGTGTAGCCGACACACCCAAATTCTACAGCCGGGCCAGCGTCATGTGCGCGCAAGCATAAAGAAAAGCCATATTCCAGTAATTTTTGTTTGATGGTATCTGCACTTAGGTGATGTTTTTGGAAATAGTCTAGATTGCTGCCCGTCTGCATCAGCTCAATGAATCGAACGGAGAGTTGTTCTTTTTTTATCCACGCAAGAAACTCGGGTAAATCATTGTCGTTCACCCCCTTCAAAAGCACCGTATTAATCTTTATGTTGCGGAATCCGGCCTGCCGGGCAGCGTCAACCCCCCCTAGCACTTCTGCTAATTTATCATGCCCGGTGATGGTGTGAAATTTCTGCGCGTTCAAACTATCCACACTAACATTAAGGGCGTTGATACCCGAAGCAAAAAAAACTTTTGCCTTATCTTTCAGGTTATAACCGTTGGTGGTCAGCGCAATAGTGCGGATTCCGGGGATACGGGAAATGGCAGTAGCAATGGTTGTAAGATCCCGCCGGAGGGTTGGCTCCCCGCCCGTAAGCCGGACTTTTTCTACACCCAGGCTAGCAAAGGCTGTGACCAGACGAATTATTTCCTGCACAGAAAGAAATTCAAAAGCCTCTGTTTTTTGATAGCCATTAGGTAAACAATACTGGCAACGGAAATTGCAGGCATCAGTCACAGACAATCTCAGATAAGGGAACTGTCTCCCAAAACTGTCTTTCAAATTACTCATGTTATCCTTTCCAAATTCGAGGGAGGTAGAGGCGTTTCCACAACTACCTTGGCAACCACACAGTTGCGGCCCTGATCCCATATGTCAATAAAACGCTGGCACTTAGGCATTCAAGGCTCGGACGCGCAAAGACTAAGACAGAAAATACCTACCGCACTTGATACAGATCAACTATTTACATAAATCGGGGTTTGGGCATTCCTTGGTACCGGCACGGCTGCACTTGGCTGCTAGTTCCATGTCGCAGTAGTTACAAAGGGCAAATACATCTAGCAGTTCAACACTCTTGTGATTGATATCAATTCCTTGTTCCTTCAACTGCTGTAATGTACGCGAGAATGTCTCAGGCTTCATTCCTAAAAAACCAGCAATCAGGGATTTATCGTAAGGCAGTTTCAAGTTTTTCTTGCGTTCACCGTTTTCTAGGAACAGTTTTAATAAGAACCAGCCAATGCGTTGCGGCACTGTTTTCAAGGTCAATTGCTCGAATTGGGTAATGAATGCTTGTGATCTTCCGGCAACATTCGAGAGCATGTTGATGGCCAATTCCTTATTATTCTGAAGCTGTTCACGCACAATGGAGGCTGGGATGGAAAGCAGTTTGACATTATCTACCGCTTGGGCACTGACAGGAAATGGCAGGTTATTAAAAATAGTCGTTTCCAACAGCGTTTCCCCAACCGTTAACACCTGGAGTACTGATTCTTGCCCACTGACATTACCCTTGAACAGCTTTACCCAACCTTCGAGGACAATATAAAAGCGGGATGCTTGCTCGCCCTGTATAAAGACTATCGTACCCTTATGGGCGCTGATAACGCGGGCATGTTTAAGGATATCTTGCAATCTTTCTTCATCCAACCCGAAAAACAGGGGTAGTGCCCGGATGGTATCCATATAGGCGCGGACCCCTTTTTCAATAAGGGGTTCTTTAGGTGCTTCTGACAATGGTTTCGGGGTCGGTTTAATGTCGCCGTTTGTTGCAAGATTTTTCGCAATCATTTTTCCTACCCCATGCAGCAAATCCATTTGGGCGGTAAACAAATCAAACCATTCCTGCACGGTAATCGATTGCATGGCCTCTGGAAGGGTTCCTTTAGAAAAACCTTGATTGATATTTTGGATCTTTTGAAAAATGTTATTGCCTATTTTTAAATCTTCGATAGCCTTTCGTTCTTGATTATCCGCAAGCATTAGAAACATGCGCTCATAGGCTTGCTGTTCAGAAATAATATGTTCCATCCTACTTTTAAAATCAGTGGCGTTCGACCAATCAAGATTAAGCAAATCCCCGCCCAATGCGCGCTCCAGCCCTACACGTTCTTTCCAATGCAGAAAATTGATGAACGCAGAAACTCGGGCCGGATGATTGGACTGGTCAAACACCGCTATCTCCTGAACAATATCGATGGTAGGAGCAATGATATCACGGGTATAAAACGCCAGCACCTCAGAGGGTTTCAACATTCTGGCAATCACATATTTCCTTTTTGCGGACAGGTAGCGGATGGTGTTAAGTAATAACGTAATCTTCGGGTTTTTTTTCTTTGCTAATAGAGCTAAAAGCTTGATATACCCATCCACGATGGAGAACTGTTTTTCTAGGTTTACAGCAACATCTTTATGGTTGTGCAAATATAAATAACAATAACCGCGTTCTTTTTGGGCGGCTTGCATAAAATCACATAAAATACTAATAAACTGTTGTTTCATTGTTTGATATAAAGTAGGGTTACAACCACTCACCGCAAATAATAGGGCAAGTAGTTTCAATAGGCAATAAAGTATTGGTGCGGTTGGCGGATACAATACCATCCCTATACCAAATAATATCCCGTACCCTAAAATTAAGAACAGGTTTTCTGGTTGAAAATTTCAGGAGGTAATATGGAAAATTCCTATGATGTGTTAATTGTCGGTGCTGGTCCAGGGGGGATGTGTTTAGCTAGGTCATTGGCGATGTCAGGTCTTTCGGTGGCGGTTATTGAAAAACAAGCTAGGGATGCCATCGCACAACCGGCAGTAGACGGCAGGGATATTGCCCTCACACATTTTTCACGGAAAATTCTTGAACAGCTGGGGGTTTGGCAAAATATCCCATCCAATTCTATTTCTACTATCCGTCAGCTAAAGGTTTTAAACGGGGTATCAGCAAGCTTTATGGAGCTATCATCACCGCGATCCGACCAGTTAGGATTTGTTGTGCCCAATCACCACATTCGCCAAGCTGCGTATGAAGTGGTCAGGGGTTCTCAGAATATCACCTTCGTTAATGGCGTGGTACCCACAGATTTAGAATTGCACGCTTTGCACGCTAAAGTGAACCTTTCAGATGGGCGTTCATTAACAGCTAAACTATTGATTGCAGCTGATAGCCGTTTTTCCGAAACACGGAAAAAAGCTGGAATTACCGCCAGAGTACTGGATTTTAGGAAAACAATGGTTGTGTGTAAAATGGAGCATGGGTTGCCCCATGGCGGGGTCGCGCATGAATGCTTTCTTTACGGGCACACATTGGCAGTTCTGCCGCTTTCTAATAATTGTTCTTCGGTTATTATTACCATGCCGCCATTGGAAGCACAGCGAATCAAAGAATTATCCGCGGCTGATTTTAACCTTTGGGTTTCCGAGCAATTTAGGTATAGGCTAGGCGAAATGAGCTTAGTTAATGAGCGTTATGCTTATCCACTGGTTGGAGTGTATGCAGAAAAATTTATCAACCGCCGATTTGCTTTAGTAGGCGATGCGGCTGTTGGTATGCACCCGGTAACAGCCCATGGGTTCAATTTCGGGTTGAAGGGTCAACATATTCTTAGTAAACTTCTCAAGGAAGCCTTGCAATCTGGCCTGGATATTGGGGAAGACGGAATGTTAAGCCGCTATCAATCTTTGTATCGACGAGCAACCTTGCCGCTTTATATAACTACCAATAAGATTGTTGGGCTTTACACCAGCGATAGCCAACCGGCCAAGGTGATAAGGAAGATGTTGCTTAATGTAGCTAACCAGGTGGTTCCGGTAAAAAACTATTTAATGGACAAACTGATAGAAAAAGACGATTTATCCCCTAAATTTTCCTCACCATTAGGCATCAGGCGGAAACTGCTCCAATTGCTACCTTAAAAGGGTCTGGATTGGATTTCTAAAAAAGGTGGTTTTGCAAAGTCCCAATTTTTTAGGGAGTGGCAAAACCAAACCCATTTTTTGATCGAAGGGCTAACTTGATCTTGATATATATAGGGAAAACCCCTTGGCAGTTTGTTCAGGTAACGCAAAGAAGCCAATGGTTATGGTGAAGCTATCCTTAAACCACCTTGGAATATCGGCCGGCCATAGTGCGGTGATATTTGTCGAAAACAGAGGCCACTAGGCGCGCTGTCATACGGTATTGGCCAACGACTTCAACTACGTACCCCTTGATTTTGGCAATACCCAATGATTCCAAAGATTGTAAGCTATCTAGCTCTTTTTTGAAATAAGAGGGATCGACAGCAAACCGTTGGCTGATTTCTTCGAGATCGACGCCCATAAAACATAATAACTCATCGATAACAGTTTTTTGTAGCTGATCATCTTTGCTCATTTGCCATCCCCGGATGGTGGGTAACCTGTTGTTGCCGACAAGATCCCGATATTCTGGCATATTTTGGCTGTTCTGCACGTATCCCTCAGGGAAGTGGCTAATGGCAGAACTACCCATACCGATTAACACTTCGGTATCATCGCTAACGTACCCTTGGAAATTGCGCTTCAGGGTATGGTTTTTGAAAGCTGTGGTTAGTGGGTCAGACGGTTTAGCAAAATGGTCAATGCCAATGGCTATATAGCCATTATCTTGCAAAAATTCATGGGCAAGCAAATATAACGATAGTTTTTCGATGGGTGAGGGTAAGGATGTGGTGTCGATCATCCGCTGGTGCTTTTTGATGTGGGGGATATGGGCATAAGAAAAAATAGCAATCCGCGAAGGATTAAGGGAGATGGTTTTTTCTAGGGTATGACGAAAGTTTTCTAGATTCTGATGGGGCAGACCGTAGATCAAGTCGCAGTTTATTTGATCAATGCCAGCCTCACGTAAATTTTTTACCACTTTTTCAACGAGGGAATAAGGCTGAAACCGGTTGATTGCCAGTTGTACTTTGGGATCAAAATCTTGAACACCAATGCTAACCCGGTTAAAGCCAAGGGAACTGTATAAAGCAATTTTCTCGGGGGAAGTAGTGCGAGGATCAAGCTCAATTGAGGACTCGCGTAATGTGACAATTTTAAAGATCGAAGAGACGTTTGTTAAAATGGATCGTAGATCGCTATCTTCTAGCAGGTTAGGCGATCCCCCACCAAAATAGATGTTAACCAGGGTTCCTTTGCCCTTTATGAAATGTTGGAGCATTTTTATTTCCTGGAACATAGCCTGGATATAGTCGTAGATAGGTTTATATCGGCGAGTAATTTTGGTGTGGCAACCGCAGAACCAACAAAGTTCGCGGCAGAAAGGGATATGGATATAGACTGAAACAGCTTTATGATGACCAATGTTTTCCAGCCATTGGCGGTAGTGGCCTTCATGGGTTTGTGCGGCAAAGTGATGGGCGGAAGGATAACTGGTGTAGCGTGGTGCTTCCAACTCTAGCCAGTTCATATTATCTCGTTTCACAACTGCATCATTTGACACGGATTCATCCTCTTTCAGGTATCCCTACGATTAGGTAGGAAAAAAGTGCTGAGGATTGATCTAGATCAATCTCTTGTTTTTTTTTGCGTGGAATTCTTAACGCATAATAAAGGGCTAATAGCTAACTCAGTAGGGGAAACACATGCTGGATACGGAACAAGTTAAATATGGAGGAAGGGTTAAAGCCTTGTCCCTGACTACCATTGCTTTTACGATATGTTTTGCGGTGTGGACGATTTTTGCCATCATTGGCGTGCAAATCAAAAAGGATCTTGGGTTAACAGAGACCCAGTTTAGCTTGCTTATTGGCATGCCGATCCTAACTGGATCACTGATTCGGTTATTCCTGGGCATCTGGGCGGATCAATATGGTGGCAGGCTGATCCTGCTCGTGGTGATGATTTCTTCTTCTATCTGCACGTGGCTGCTGATTTATGCGGATACTTATCCGTTGTTGTTACTGACCGCACTGGGTGTAGGCATTTCCGGCGGCAGTTTTGTAGTAGGGATCTCCTATCTTTCTAAATGGTATAGTAAAGAACACCAGGGTACAGCACTGGGTATTTACGGGATGGGCAATATTGGTGCAGCGGTAACGAAATTCGTTGCACCATTTGTTATGGTTACATATGGCTGGCATATGGTTGCGCAAGTGTGGGCGGTTGCCCTGTTCGTTTTTGCCATCCTGTATTGGTTATTGAGCAAAGACGAGCCAGAACTGGTGGAACGCAGGAAAGCTGGTAGCAAACCTAAAACCATTGCTACAGCGCTGGCGCCGCTGAAAAAACTCCAAGTATGGCGTTTCTCACTGTATTATTTCTTCGTATTTGGCGCATTTGTGGCGCTTGCCCTGTGGCTGCCGCGTTATTATGTTGGTGCATATGGGTTGGATATAAAAGTTGCTGGTATGCTTGCCGCCATTTTTTCGGTGGCAGGTTCGGCCTTCCGTGCTGTTGGCGGTTACCTGTCCGATCGGTACGGCGCGCGCAAGGTGATGTATGTGACATTCGTTGTCTGCGTCGCTTGTTGCTTTATTTTAAGTTACCCGGCAACCAGTTATACCGTCCATGGTATTAAAGGCGACATTACTTTCAGTATGGAGCTTGGGTTTGTACCATTCACCATCATTGTGTTTGTACTGGGGCTGTTTATGTCCTTCGGCAAGGCGGCGGTTTATAAACACATTCCTGTATATTATCCTGACAACGTTGGTTCAGTGGCGGGTATCGTCGGGCTGATTGGTGGCCTGGGCGGATTTTTCCTGCCCCTGTGTTTTGGCATATTAAATGATATTACCAATATTTGGACGAGTTGTTTTATGTTGCTTTTCGTCTTGGTTACCGTCGCGCTTGCCTGGATGCACGCAGCCATCAGGCTGATGGAAAAACAACAATATCCTGAGTTGCAAGGACCTAAATTCCTACCGGAATTGGATGTTGCGCCGGTGATACACAAAAATTAACGAAAGGAACTCTACTATGGCTGCAAATATCCAACAATGGAATCCAGAAGACAAACAATTCTGGGATTCACAGGGCAGGGCGGTTGCCAATCGTAACCTTTGGATTTCCATCCCATGCTTATTGCTGGCATTCTCCACCTGGATGATTTGGTCGGCGGTGGCGGTCAATCTCAATAGCATTGGGTTTAACTTTACCAAAGAACAGTTGTTTACGCTTGCCGCCGCACCAGGGCTTACGGGGGCAACGCTACGGATTATTTATTCTTTTGTGGTGCCAATTTTTGGCGGGAAAACTTGGACGGTGTTCAGTACCGCCACCCTATTAATTCCGGCGATTGGCATCGGTCAGGCAGTGCAGGATCCGGCTACCTCGTATGAAATTATGTTAATGCTAGCGCTTTTTTGTGGTTTTGGCGGTGGTAATTTTTCTTCCTCAATGTCCAACATCAGTTTTTTCTTTCCCAAGAAAAAACAGGGCACGGCACTTGGGTTGAATGCAGGTTTAGGAAATTTGGGCGTCAGTGTCCTGCAGTTTGTCGTTCCCATAGTGATTGGTGTATCACTCTTCGGTGACATAGGCGGTGCGCCGCAAGTCATTACGCTGGCGAATGGCACAACAAAGCAAGTCTGGTTACAGAATGCGGGGTATGTTTGGGTGATCCCGATTATCCTGTGCACGTTGGCAGCCTTATTGGGTATGGATAACCTTAAAGCTGCTAAAGTGCCGCTGAAGGATCAGTTGGTGATTTTCAAACGCAAGCACATGTATATCACCACATGGCTTTATGTCATGTCGTTTGGTTCGTTCATCGGCTATGCGGCGGCGTTCCCGCTGTTGATAAGAACACAGTTTGCCGGTGTTAATCCCTTGCAATACGCTTTTATAGGCCCGTTGCTGGGTGCCTTGATTCGTCCGGTCGGTGGATGGCTTTCGGATAAAACCAGTGGGGCGAGTGTTACGTTCTGGAATCTGTTTATGATGATTGCGGCTGTTGTGGGCGTAATTTACTTCATCCAGCCAGAAAGCAAAAATTTCTTCGGGTTCTTCGCCATGTTCATGCTGCTATTTACGACCACTGGTATAGCCAACGGATCAGTGTTCCGCATGATCGGCGTTATCTTTCCGCCAAAAGAAAAAGCGCCAGTGCTGGGTTTCAGCGCGGCGATTGCAGCCTATGGTGCGTATGTCTTGCCCAAATGTTTCGGTTGGTCAATTGAGTCAACGGGAGCGGTAGATACGGCACTTTATGGTTTTATAGCTTATTATGTCACCTGTATATTGGCTACCTATTACTGGTATTTCCGCAAAAATGCGGAAGTAAAATGTTAAGGAGAAACCCATGAGCCATTTTATTGATAAATTGACTTTCTTTAAGCGTGAACGAGAGGATTTTGCTAACGGCCATGGCGTGATGACTGATGAATCACGGGGGTGGGAACAGGCATATCGTAGCCGGTGGCAACACGACAAAATTGTGCGCTCGACGCATGGGGTAAACTGTACTGGCTCATGCAGCTGGAAGATCTATGTCAAGAATGGCCTTGTTACGTGGGAAACCCAGCAGACGGATTATCCGCGCACCCGCCCGGATATGCCAAACCACGAGCCGCGCGGCTGCTCACGGGGTGCTAGCTATTCATGGTATCTCTACAGCGCCAACCGCCTGAAATATCCGCTAGTGCGCAGCCGTTTGCTGAAGGCATGGCGTGCGGCGAAGGCGATTGCGAAAGACCCTGTGAATGCATGGGAATCCATCGTGGTTAACGAAGCTACGCGTAAATCCTACCAGCAAGTACGTGGTAAAGGCGGCTTTGTACGTGTCGATTGGGAAGAGGTGAACGAAATCATCGCAGCGGCGAACGTCTATACCGCAAAAAAACACGGTCCAGACCGTATCATTGGTTTTTCGCCCATTCCTGCCATGTCGATGGTGTCATATGCGGCGGGTTCCCGCTACCTGTCGCTTATCGGCGGCGTTTGCATGAGTTTTTATGACTGGTATTGCGATTTGCCTCCCTCCAGCCCGCAAACATGGGGCGAGCAGACGGATGTTCCAGAATCGGCGGATTGGTATAATTCTAGCTTTATTATAGCGTGGGGTTCCAACGTACCCCAAACCCGCACACCAGATGCCCACTTCTTCACCGAGGTGCGCTATAAGGGCGCAAAAACTGTGGCAGTTACGCCCGATTATTCCGAAGTGGCGAAGCTGGCGGATCTATGGCTGCACCCGAAACAGGGTACTGATGCTGCGCTCGCGATGGCAATGGGGCATGTCATCATGAAAGAGTGGCATGTAAAGGGAAAAAGCGACTATTTTGACGATTATTGCCGCCAATACACCGACATGCCGTTCCTTGTGCGGATGGTGAAACGCGGTGATGCACTGGTACCAGAACGTATGCTGCGTGCTTCGGATTTTAAGGCGAATCTCAATACCGAGAATAATCCCGATTGGAAACCCGTTGTCATCTGCGGTAAGGAAGAACGTGTGCGTATTCCTAACGGCACTGTGGGCTCTCGCTGGGGACAAAAAGGAAAATGGAATCTTGAGCAGAAAGATGAAATAACGGGTGAAGAAATATGGCCATTGCTGTCGCTCATCGAGCATAGCCAAAAAGAAATAGGCTCCGTGGCATTTCCCTATTTCGGTAATATCGAACACGAACATTTCAACAGCACCGATCATGCAAGCATCCTTGAGCGTAATGTACCTGTTATAAAGATGAAGCTCAAAGAAGGTGATGCCTATGTTGCCACTGTCTATGATCTTTTCATTGCTAATTATGGTGTGGATCGTGGACTAGGCGGTGCAAATGTCGCTACATCGTTTGATGACGATACACCATACACCCCTGCTTGGCAGGAGAAAATCACTGGTGTAAAACGTGAGCATGTGATTAACGTGGCGCGTCAATTTGCTGAGAATGCGCATAAAACGCATGGCAAGTCCATGGTCATTATTGGTGCGGCGATGAACCACTGGTATCACATGGACATGAACTACCGTGCTATCATCAATATGCTGGTGATGTGTGGCTGTATCGGCAAATCTGGCGGTGGTTGGAGCCATTATGTCGGCCAGGAAAAACTGCGCCCGCAGACCGGCTGGGTGCCACTGGCCTTTGCAACCGATTGGAACCGCCCGCCACGCCAACAGAATTCGACTTCATTCTTTTATGCCCATACCGATCAGTGGCGCTACGAGCGGCTGAAGATGGAAGAAATCCTATCGCCACTGGAAGACAACCCAGAATGGAAAGAGCTTTCGTTTATCGACTGCAACGTAAAGTCTGAACGAATGGGGTGGTTACCATCTGCACCGCAGTTGGAGCGAAATCCGCTGGAAATTGGTGCTATCATCAAAAAATCAGGTAAGAATGTTGGCGAGGCCGTGGCGGAAGGGCTGAAGTCAGGCGATCTAAAACTCTCCTGCAATGACCCCGATGCACCCGCCAACTGGCCACGCAATATGTTTGTCTGGCGTTCGAATATCCTTGGCTCTAGCGGTAAAGGGCATGAGTATTTCCTGAAGCATTTGCTGGGCACCAGTCATGGTGTGCAAGGTGTTGACCTGGGCAAGTTTGGCGGCACCAAACCGAAAGATGTCGTATGGCACGAGACCGCACCGGAAGGCAAGCTGGATTTGCTGGTGACGCTTGATTTCCGTATGTCTACCACCTGTATGTATTCCGATATCGTGTTGCCAACCGCAACATGGTACGAGAAGAACGACCTGAATACCTCGGACATGCACCCATTCATTCACCCACTCTCGGCAGCGATTGATCCGGCGTGGGAATCGCGCAGCGACTGGGATATTTACAAAGGTATTGCCAAGAAATTCTCGGAAGTTTGTGTTGGGCATTTAGGTGTGGAGCAAGATGTGGTGCTGAACCCCATCAAGCATGATACCGCCAATGAGCTTGCACAGGGCATGGGTGTTTTAGACTGGAAGAAAGGAGAGTGCCAACCTATCCCCGGAAAAACCATGCCAAGCGTAACGCTGGTGGAACGGGATTACCCCAATACCTACAAGAAATTTACTTCGTTAGGGCCGTTGCTTTCTAAACTTGGTAATGGTGGCAAGGGTATATCATGGAATACGGAAGATGAATTGAAGCTTTTAGCAGAACTGAATTATATTGTCACGGAGGATGGGATTAGCAAAGGGTTGCCGAAGATTGAATCCGCTATTGATGCGGCGGAGGTGATATTGTCACTTGCCCCGGAAACCAATGGACATGTGGCGGTGAAGGCTTGGAAAGCGCTGAGTGAAGCCACAGGCCGCGAACATGCCCACCTTGCCGATACACGTGAGGATGAAAAAATCCGCTTCCGCGATGTGCAGGCCCAGCCGCGCAAAATTATTTCTTCACCTATATGGAGCGGCATTGAGTCCGAGCATGTCAGCTACACGGCAGGTTATACCAACGTACATGAGCTAATTCCGTGGCGTACCCTCACGGGGCGCCAGCAGCTTTATCAGGATCATGCCTGGATGCGCGCATTCGGTGAATCGCTGTGCGTGTATAAGCCGCCGGTAGACATGAAAACCACCGAAAGCGTGATCGAGAAATTTGCTAAAGGCCGCAAACAGGTGTTGCTGAACTTCATTACCCCCCACCAGAAATGGGGCATTCACTCGACCTATACCGATAATCTGCTGATGCTGACGCTCTCGCGTGGTGGGCCGATTGTCTGGATTTCAGAGAAAGACGCGCTCAAGATCGGCGTGGTTGATAACGATTGGGTTGAGGCGTACAACACCAACGGCGCACTGACTGCGCGGGCAGTGGTCAGCCAGCGTGTGCCGGAAGGTATGATCATGATGTATCACGCACAGGAGAAAATCGTTAACGTTCCTGGCAGTGAAATCACTGGCATGCGCGGCGGGATTCATAATTCCGTCACACGAACGGTGCTGAAGCCCACCCACATGATTGGTGGCTATGCCCAGCTTGCCTATGATTTTAACTACTATGGCACGGTTGGCTGTAACCGCGATGAGTTTATTATCCTTCGTAAAATGGAGAAAATAGACTGGATGAACGAAGATAATTATGGCGCAGCTTTGGGCGGTGAAATGCCCCAGTTTGAACCGGCAGTGAAATAGGGGAAATACCATGAAAGTACGCGCACAAATCGGAAAAGTTCTTAATCTTGACAAATGTATTGGTTGCCATACTTGTTCGGTGACGTGCAAGAATGTATGGACATCGCGCCGGGGTGTGGAATACGCCTGGTTCAACAATGTTGAAACCAAGCCGGGTATTGGTTATCCTAAAGACTGGGAAAATCAACATCGCTGGAATGGTGGCTGGGAACGCAAGAAAAACGGCAAAATCCACCCCAAGCAGGGCGGAAAGTGGCGTACATTGGCTAATATCTTCGCCAACCCGAATTTGCCATCGATTGATGATTATTACGAGCCGTTTACCTTCGATTACGAGCATCTGCACAAATCGCCAGAAGCCAAAACCATGCCTACCGCGCGCCCAGTTTCCGTTATCACGGGCAAGAAAATGGACAAAATTGTCGGCGGGCCAAACTGGGAGGAAATCTTAGGCGGTGAATTCGAGCATCGCAGCAAGGATTACAATTTCGAGAATATCCAGAAGGAAATGTATGGCCAGTTCGAAAACACCTTCATGATGTATCTCCCGCGCCTGTGCGAACACTGCTTAAATCCGTCTTGCGTTGCGGCTTGCCCCAGTGGTGCTATCTACAAGCGCGAAGAAGATGGTATTGTTCTTATCGACCAAGACAAATGCCGCGGTTGGCGCATGTGCGTGTCGGCCTGCCCTTACAAAAAAATATATTTCAATTGGGAATCGGGCAAATCCGAAAAATGCACATTCTGCTATCCCCGCATCGAAAATGGTGAGCCGACGGTATGCTCAGAAACCTGCGTTGGACGTATCCGCTATCTTGGCGTACTGCTTTATGATGCGGATAAAATCGAGTCAGCAGCTTCGATAGAAGCTGAACAGGATTTATACCATGCCCAGCTGAATATGTTCCTGGACCCAAACGATCCAGAAGTTATCAAGGCAGCACGGGCGGAAGGCATCCCGGAAAGTTGGCTGGAGGCTGCCAAAAAATCACCAGTCTACAAAATGGCAATGGAGTGGAAAGTGGCTTTCCCCCTGCATCCTGAGTACCGCACCCTGCCCATGGTGTGGTATATACCGCCGCTCTCACCCATCCAAAATGCTGCGGAAAGTGGTGATATGGGTATGAACGGCATCATTCCCGACGTTAAAAGCCTGCGCATCCCGCTTGCCTATCTTGCCAACCTGTTGACGGCGGGCGAAGAAAAACCAGTGCAGATGGCACTAGAACGTATGCTGGCTATGCGGGCCTTTATGCGAGGTAAATATGTTGATGGTGTTCTTAATACCCAAATATTGGAGCAAACGGGCTTAACTCAAACGATGGTTGAGGAAATGTACCGTTACATGGCCATCGCCAACTACGAAGACCGTTTCGTGATCCCTAGTTCACATCGGGAATATGCTGAACAAGCTTTCGATATGCGTTCTAGTTGCGGATTTTCCTTCGGTAATGGCTGTGGGGGCGGCAACAGCGAGGCCAATCTATTTAGCAAACCCAAACGCAAAAACCTGTTCGGAGGCGCTCATGCATCTTAAATACAAAACGTTCAAAGCGTTGGGCATCCTTCTTTGGTATCCCCATGAGGAATGGTTGGGGGGTATTGATAGTTTATGCAGCTTGATTGAGCAGGAAAAATTAGTCAGTGATGAAGACATGAAAGCCATTCGTGCTTTTGCTAGCCAGTTGCGTATCCAAGATATTTTTGACGTGCAAGAAGCCTATGTGGACACGTTTGACCGTTTGCGCTCACTTTCGCTGCATCTTTTTGAACATGTTCATGGCGAGTCACGTGATCGGGGGCAGGCTATGGTAGATTTGGCCGAGATTTACAAAAAACAGGGCTTTTCGCTTGCTAAAAGCGAATTGCCGGATTACCTGCCAGTGTTTTTGGAATATCTCTCCTCTCTCCCAAAAAAAGAGGCGTTAGAGATGCTTGCTGATCCATCGCATGTGTTAGTGGCGCTGGGTAAACGCCTGGCCGAACGTGGCAGCCCCTATAGCGCCGTTTTTAATTGCCTGATCCGGCTGGCTGGCCGGGTTCCTGAAAAAGTTTCTGGTAACCTTGCCGCCACGCCGCTGTCTTTCATACAGTTGGATAAAGATTGGGAAGAAAAAACGGTTGATTTTCTTGGTGCGGAAGCCCCGAAAGCAGCCGGTTGTGGCAGTGGCGGATGCGGCGGCTGTAGTTGCGCAGCAGAAAAGCCACCCGGAAATACCTTAGAAAAAATGACGCAAGGAGCAAGGACATGACCGATTATTACTATTCCTTTTTTTTCGGCACGTATCCATATATATGCCTAACTGTTTTTGTATTGGGTACATTGGTTCGGTATGATCGCGAACAATATAGCTGGCGTGCCTCCTCCAGTCAGTTGCTGGCCGATAAAGGCTTACGGATTGGCAACATTATGCTTCATATTGGCGTGATTTTTATTTTCTTCGGCCATCTGGTGGGGTTGCTTACACCCCACATTGTCTATGAGCAGTTTGTTACAGCAGAGCAAAAACAGTTATTGGCGATTATAGCCGGTGGGATTGCTGGAGCAATTGGTTTTATCGGACTTACGATCCTGGTTTTCCGCCGTCTGTTTGTGGGGAGAATTCGTGCCACCAGTTCTAAAAGCGACATAGCTGTGCTGCTGATATTATGGGTGCAGATTACGCTGGGGATGGTGACAATCCCATTTTCGTTGGCACATCATGATGCTACAATCATGCTAAAGCTTTCCGAATGGGCGCAACATGTGTTGACCTTCCGCGGGGGTGCATCGGACTACGTTGTGGGCATGGACTGGCCGTTCCAGGTGCATCTGATTCTAGGTATGACCATCTTCCTGCTGTTCCCCTTCACGCGCTTGGTACATATGCTGAGTGTGCCGGTGAAATATATAGGCAGGCCATACCAAATCGTACGTAACCGCAAGGCCAGGAAATAATCATGTTAAAAAAAATAAAAGCATGGGAGTGGGTTTTACCCTTGATGCTGCTTGCGGCATGCCAGGGATCAACAACGATTGAGGGACTAAATCCCGTGTCATCTTTTATCACAGCGGATGAATCGGGTAAGACCCTGACTATCGTACATTCAGGGGGGTTGCGTCAAACTATTGCCTTACCCATGGCGCCTCATAATGTTCAGGTAAGCGCGGACGGAAAATGGGTGCTTGCAACTGGCATGGAGGTAAAGGATCATCAGCAGGATTCCCAGGTGATGCGGGGGATGTTGGTGATAATAAAAGCGGATCCTTTGAACGAAAAAACGTTGCGTGCTATCCCTTTGGGCGAACATCCGGCCCATGTCGTTACGGATGCGAGTGGAAAAACTGCTTATGTCACGGACTCAGCCAGCAATCGTGTGGCAGTTGTTGATATTATATCTGGGAAAGTAAAGGATTGGATTAGTGTCGGGATTTTTCCGCATGGCATTCGCCTAAATCCTGTCCGCGGGGAGTTTTATACGGCAAATTTGAAAGACGGTACCATTTCAATTGTGGATATTCTTAGCAACAAGGAGACCCGGATACCCGTAGGCGGCATGCCTACCCAGGTGGCCGTGTCGCCGGATGGCAGAAAAGTTTACGTGACGCTGGCCGCAGACAATGTTGTTGGCGTTGTGGATGTAGCGCAGCGCCGCAAGATAAAAACCATTCCGGTGGGGGCTGCTCCTGCGCAAATATACGCCGACCCGTTGGGAAGGTATGTGTATGTCGCCAACCAGGGCAGCAAAAACCACCCCGGCAATACGGTCTCGGTCATCGATATATCATCTGATAAAGTAATAAAGATCATCCGTACCGGCCGCATGCCCCACGGCATTGTTGCCAGTGCAGATGGACGTTTTGTCTATGTTACGAATATGGGTGATAATACCGTCTCGCAGGTGGATACGGTCAGTTTGACCGTTGTGAACCAGTACCGTGTTGGCGAATCACCCAATGGCATCACCCATATCGAAGGGAATCACTAACCATGCCAGTGATTGTCAATAATACGGAGATTACGGATGATTCGATATTCGCAGAAATGCAGTATCATCCAGCATCTTCGGTGGAGGAAGCACAATATAAAGCTGCGGTTGCACTTACTATTCGGGAATTGCTATTACAGGAAGCCACCCGCTTGGGCATCGTTGCGCCCGTTGATACTTCTACCCAAGAAATGCAGGAGGATTTTAAAATAAGCAGGTTGCTTGAACGGGAAGTTGTAACACCAGAACCGGATCAGGCTTTCTGCCAGCATTATTACAGCCAAAATCAAAAAAAATTTCGCGATAGCGAAGGTAAGTCCGTGCCGTTTGAATATGTTAAAACACCGATAGCAGACTATTTGAAAGAGGTGTCCTGGCAAACGGCGGTGAAACAATATATTAAGATTCTTGCGGGGAAATCCCGCATAGCTGGCATCCATTTGGAAAGCACTGATAGCCCACTGGTGCAGTAGCAAGGGCGGGCTAATTATAGATCGTAGCCTAAGCGGATGCTGTTTAAACGCGCCCCTTTAAAAGCATAGGGGGCTGGCCTAGATAAATATATTCCTGATTTAGGCCATCAAAGGACGATTGATTAAAATATCGGTGTCGTCTACCTTGATAGCGGAAGAGGGGTAAGACCATGGTTTATCTTTATTTATGCCTATCCATTATTGCGGAGGTTATCGGGACGGCGGCGTTAAACGCATCCGAACAATTTACGAAACCTATCCCCATTATCATTACAATTGTTAGTTACGGGATCACTTTTGTGTTCCTTTCCTTGGTTTTAAAAACCATGTCGATGGGAACGGTTTATGGGATATGGGGTGGTTTGGGAATTGTACTCGTGACCTTGGTTGGGTATGTTTGGTTTGATCAGAAAATTGATCTAGCCGCCGCTATCGGATTGGGGCTGATTATCGCGGGGGTGGTGATTATCAATTTGTTTTCAAAAACCCTCATGCGTTTTTAAGCCCTTATATTGAAACGAACCGGTATAAAATGATGGGGATTTACTTTTCAATTCATGGGCTGCATGAGAAAGTTTTTTTAGTTTTTGCCTATTTTTGATATATGCCTTCTTAAACTTAATAGCTTCGTACGCCATTATTAAGGTAGCAGATATTTTTGATGATAGCTTTCAGGCAAACCCGTTACTGTGAAATAGTTGCAATTGAATATTCCAGGGAATCATGATCATGAAACCGGCGGATGAAAATTTTATTCGGGGAATACCTAAGGCCGAATTACATGTTCATATCGAAGGGACATTAGAACCGGAACTTTTATTCAAGTTGGCGGAACGGAATAAAATAAAAATCAAATACGCCTCCGTTGAAGACCTCAAAAAGGCCTATCATTTTAAGAATTTGCAAGATTTCCTGGATATTTATTACGCTGGCGCATCGGTGCTTCAGGAAGAGCAAGATTTTTATGACCTGACCTGGGCTTATCTTGAAAAGGCCCATGCTGATCATGTGGTACACACTGAAATATTTTTTGATCCCCAAACCCATACAGACCGGGGCGTTTCCTTTGATAAAGTGATCCAAGGTATGCACCGGGCTTTGAAAGATGGGGAAAGTAAATGGGGGATCACCTCTCACATTTTTATGTGTTTTCTCAGACATTTAGATGAGGAGAAAGCTTTTCAGGCGCTTGATTTAGCCATGCCTTACCGCCATTGGATCGCGGGGGTGGGGTTGGATTCTTCCGAAATGGGCCATCCTCCGGCCAAATTCCAGCAAGTTTTTGAGAAAGCTATTCGGGAAGGATTTTTACCGGTTGCCCATGCGGGGGAGGAGGGGCCCCCTGCTTATATATGGCAGGCCTTAACCTTGCTAAATGTGGTGCGCATTGATCATGGCAACCGCGCGATGGAAGATAAGAAGCTGATTGAAGAATTGATGCGTAGCAAAATGCCCCTGACCCTATGCCCTTTATCTAATTTAAAGTTAAAGGTGGTGAATAATTTAATCAATCACCCTTTAAAAAAGATGTTGGATCTTGGGTTAGTGGTCACGGTCAATTCGGATGACCCCGCTTATTTTGGGGGCTATATCAACGAAAACTATCTGGCCATTGCCAAGGCTTTGAAACTATCCCAAAAGGACATTTGCCAATTGGCCAAAAATTCATTCCGTGCCAGTATAATAGGGGACAGAAGAAAGATGTTTGACGCCCAAATTGATCAATATTATGAGGATCATGATAATCTTTTAGGGAGCAAAAAATGAAACCAGCCTTCATAGTGATTGATATGCAAAAAGCTTTTTATAAAGGCCAGACAGCCCCATCCATGGATCAAGCCTGCGACTATATCAATGCAGCCATTCCTTTATTTAGGCAGAAAAAATTGCCGGTTATTTGGGTGCAGGATATGGACAAGGAAGATGGTGTTGTTCCGGGGGTTGAGGGGTTTGATATCATCGATCAACTAAAACCCCATAAAATGGATCAGAAAATTATCAAACAATATGGCAACAGCTTTAATAAAACCGATTTAAAAAGCTTTTTGGATCAACACAACATCGATACCGTGATATTGTCGGGATATTGTGCCGAGAACTGTGTGTTATCGACTTACCGGGGGGCACAAGACCTTGATTTAACGTCGGTTATATTGCGGGGCTCATTAGCCAGCGGTAAGGCAGAAAACATTCAGTTTGTGGAAAATATCAGCCAAATTATCAGTTATGGGGTTTTAAAGAAAATCCTTGCCATAATTTAGCCATAAAGGGGCCGTACACTCAAAACTGTGTTAGGAAGAACGGGTATTTTTTCAACGATTAGTCAATGGCAAGGGATCAGCAAATGAGCATCAAACAACTATTTCTATCAACGGTCGCCACCACATTTTTAGGGGGATTGGGCTTGCAAGCGCAGGAACAACAAATAGGGGTGGATACCCAAACCCATGTGGCGGTG
>Ga0075163_10002633_pt1 | contig 24084 bp, 17 predicted proteins | sample JI1023141ADNA_FD_71478 | JGI IMG/M metagenome (GOLD analysis project Ga0075163, IMG submission 71478) | Wastewater effluent complex algal communities from Wisconsin, to seasonally profile nutrient transformation and Carbon sequestration -... | ecosystem: Engineered > WWTP > Effluent > Algae... | reverse complement strand
TACCCGGCACCCGCAGAAAGCCCATGGCCACCGCACCACCCGTGTCGCCGGAGGTTGCTACCAGAATATGCAGTGGTTTTTGTGCTTTAAGGTTGAAATGGGCCATAACCCGGCTCATAAACCGGGCCCCGAAATCTTTAAATGCAAGACTGGGCCCATGGAAAAGTTCCAGACAAAAATTATGGTGATCGAGCTGCAGCAGGGGCACTTCAAAATTGAAAGCATCATCGCAAATGGTTTTCAATGCTGGCTTTTCTATTTCACCTTCAAGCAACGCATGGCAAACATGTAAAGCCATTTCTGCAAAAGGCATATCGGGCAGTTGCTTAAAAAACGAGTCTGGCAAAACAGGTAGGTGCTCTGGCATAAATAAGCCGCCTCCTTCTGCAAGTCCTTGAAAAATAGCAGTTTCGAAATTAACTTTTTGGCCTGGAAGCGAGGTGTTATACAATTGCATGGCGTCAGGATTTTCTGTCGAGGTCCCAAAATTTCACTTTTTCTCTTTACGGTACCCGATAATCGCCTGGCACCCGGCAAAACCAACAGCAGATCCTGGCTTCATTTTTTTCGAATCGCTCTAACTTGCAGCGCCAATTACACCATTTTATGCACCACCAGGTAAGCCACGAATATATTTCGCTCAACCAATTCAAAAGCCTTTTCGAGTCTGACAATAAGCTGGAAATCAGTTCAGAATCAAAGCATGCTATTCAAAAATCCCGGCGCTTTCTGTTGGATAAGCTTGGTCGGTCCGAAAAACCCATCTACGGCATTAACACCGGATTTGGGTCGTTGTGCAAAGAAGAAATCGGGGCCGAAGACCTGGGAAAACTGCAGATCAATCTGGTAAGATCGCATGCCTGCGGTGTTGGGCCGAAAGTGCCTGATAAAATTTCCAGACTAATTTTTCTTCTGAAAATCAGGAACTTTCTTTCGGGTCATTCTGGCGTAAGCCTGGAATTGGCCACCCAAATGGTGGCTATGTACAATACGGGTGCAGCGCCGGTTATTTTTGAAAAAGGATCGCTGGGTGCATCTGGGGATTTGGTTCCGCTTGCGCATTTATCGCTGCCGCTTCTGGGCGAGGGCGAGGTAGTATTGAACCAGCGCATGGTTTCGGGCAAAGAGGCGCTTGAGTTGCTGAATATGAAGCCTTTTGTGTTGGCTGCCAAAGAAGGCCTTGCCTTGCTCAATGGGACCCAATTTATGCTGGCCTATGGGTTGGATTCGCTTTGGCGGGCCCAAAGTATCATGAACAATGCTATGGCTGTTTTTGCTTTGGCAATGGATGCTTTTGATTGCCGAACCGATTTTCTCCATTCGGGTATTCACCAGATCAGGCCGCACAAAGGGCAGATCAGGGTAGCCCAATATATCGATAAGATTCTATCAACCAGTCAGATAGCACATCGGGAAAAGATTCAGGTACAGGATCCATATTCCATCAGGTGTGTGCCGCAGGTACTGGGTGCCAGTTGGGATACGATAGATTATGTGGCCAGCGTTTTTGAAACCGAACTTAATTCTATTACCGATAACCCCAATGTTTTTGAAGATCTGGATCTGGTCATTTCGGGCGGTAATTTTCATGGCCAGCCACTGGCTCTGGCACTTGATTTTCTTTCGATTGCGGTAGCCGAAGTAGCCAATATTGCCGAAAGGTTGTTGTATAAAATTATTGCCGGCGAGCGTGGTTTGCCGCCTTTTCTTACCCAAAACCCTGGATTGGAATCTGGTTTTATGATACCTCAATATGCGGCGGCGGCGCTGGTGAGTCAAAACAAACAATTGGCAACCCCGGCCTCGGTAGATAGTATTGTGAGTAGCAATGGCCAGGAAGACCATGTGAGCATGGGTGCAAATGCGGGTCTTAAGTGCAACCAGATTGTGGCCAACACAGAATCGGTTCTTGGAATTTTATTACTCGCCGCTATGCAGGCATTGGATTTCCGACGACCTTTACAAACAGGATCTGAGCTGGAGACCCTTTATGCTGATTTCAGAAAACTGGTGCCTTTCCGAGGATCGGACTCAGTTTTTAAGCCCGATATGGATGCCGCCACTCAATTTTTGAGAAATTTGCAATTTGAACCTGAATCGTTGTAAATACCTGGTAAGCAGCATTATTATTGCTGTATTCCTCCTGGCTCAAGTAGCAGAGGCGCAAAACTCTGCCTGCTTTTTTTTTCTGGGCGATTCGGTGGGATGTGCCCCCTGTACGGTAAATGTACGGTCTTGTATTGCTGCCGGTGGGCAATTCAACTATTATTTTAAATACCAGCCAGGCAACCCGGGCGATGCCATTTCTATGCCGGGCGACAAAATAGATACATCTTTTATTTACGATACACCTGGCCGCTACACCATTCGCCAACTTCGGGGAGGCGACCAGTTCCGGGAGCGCTCCGTCCGGATCTTTAGTTCGGATTCCAAACCTACTTTTAAGTGGGAAACCTGTAAGGATTCGCTCTTTATCCAGTTTACCGATACGGTTTTTACCGCTTTTACATTCTCTGCCGGCGACGGCGTTACACCTGATATTGCCATTACCGATGCGGCATCAATTTTTAAGTTTCGGTATAATTTTCCCATGAATTCTGCCACCTACACCTTCTCGGTAAGGAGCAGATATCCGGCCGGGAGTTGCAATCAGAATCCTGTTACCTATACGGCTACTTTCTATAAAAATACAGACCCTCCCGTGGCCGACAGCCTTATTGGGATCGATACCTTGCATTATAAATCTGTGGTTCAGACCCTTGCCGACCTGCCCTATGTATTTCAGCAAAGAAGAACAGGGCCCTGGCTGAACCTGCAGTCTGGTATTACAGATACCGACAGCCCAAGCCTCCCTGTTTTTTTGGATCTCCCATCTGCCGGCCCGAAAGACCTGCTCCGGATGGGCAATACCACCGGCTGTGGCGATACGTTACCTGCTCCACCCTGGCATCTGATTTGGCCCAGAACTATATCTGATAACCAAAAGATTACGTTGGTTTGGCCTTCGTTTTCTATACCAGATCTTGTTCAGTTCGATATTTTCAGAAATGATACAAAGCTGGTTTCTCTGGCCAATTTTGCAGACACAAGCTATGTAGATACGGCTGGTTTGGTTTGCGGCAAAAGCTATTGCTACAGGTTTTTGATGCGGCGCCAGGTAGCGGGTTATGCGGGTAGCCTTGTTTACTTTTCTGCTCCTGTTTGTGCCGAAGCCATTTCCGACCAGGCGCCCGATCCGGTGCAATTTCTTTCGGCAACGGTAGACGATGATGGCATTAAAATTTCGGGCACAGCCTCTCCACTGGCCCAAACTTTCAGCATACTAAGGCGTGTGCAGAATGCAGATGATCCATTCGTTGCCATTGCCGAAACCAATGTTTTGCCGTTTTCTGATACTTCTGCCGAGTTTAACAGGTTGGCTTATTGCTATCGGGTTTCTTACCTGGATCGTTGTGGAAATCAGTCGCTTCCGGGCGATTCTGTTTGTCCCGTTTTTCTGAGTCTGGTGCAGCCCAATGCTTCTGAAAAGGCATTTTTGTGGACCCCATTACTGGGCTGGATTTCCGGTGTAGACCATTATGAGTTGGTGCGCCAAACAGACGAGGATCCGCCATTTTTTTATAATGCCGGTACCCAAACCGAATTGGAGGTGAAAGGCAGAGATTCTATAAAACAAGAAGTTACATATTTTATTAAAGCGCTTCCGAACGATGCCGTTCATTATGATACCAGTACTTCTAACAAAATCCGGGTGTTGCAAACCGCAAGACTTCAATTTCCAGATGTGTTTACCCCAAACGATGATCAGGTAAATGACGGATTTACCTGCACGCAGTTTTTTATCCGAAACTATACGTTGAAGGTTTTTAACCAATGGGGAGAACTGGTTTTTGAAAGTGCAAGCGTAAAAGAAGGCTGGGACGGTAAAATCGATGGCCGGCCAGCCGGAGCGGGTATTTATGCCTACAAGGCCAATGGCGAAGATGAATTGGGAAACCGGGTAGAAACCAGTGGACTTTTTACATTGGTAAGGTAGCCAGTACGGGGTCTATTTGCAGCACAGCCGTTTTGTAATGTGCCTCTACGCCGGTTAGTTTTTGCAGCACAGCCGCCTCCTCATCGCCCTGTTTCAACATTCGCTCCATCAGGCTGAGGGTAAATGCCGTATCCGACATGCCCATGGCCGAAAAAGTAGAAACCAATTTATGAATCAGGCGAGAGGCTTTTATCGATTCGCCATCGGTAAGCAGTTTGCGTACGCTGCCAATTTCTTCACCAATTTCGTTTTTAAAAACCTCCAGAATAAAGCGAAGGGTTTCTGGGTCTTTCCCAAACTTATCATGAATGTACACAAAATCAAGACTTTGCATAGAGGCTTCTGTCGCCGGTTCTGTTACTTCCGGAGTTTGGCCTTGCGCTATCAACCCCTTCCCTGCAAATCGGCTTACCACCCGGAACAGATCCTTCTGCTGGTAGGGTTTGGTCAGATAGTCGTTCATTCCGGCCTCCTGGGTTAAGATTCTGGTTTCAGAATAGGCATCGGCAGTGAGGGCTACTATCGGAATCTGGTTATATGGAGGCTTAAGTGCTTTCCGAATAAATTTGGTAACCTCAAACCCGTCTATTTCTGGCATTTGCAAATCCAGCAGTACCAGATCGAAGGCATGGCGCTGTAGTTTGGCTATGGCCTCAAAGCCATCATTTGCAATTTCTACCGTAGCATTCCATCCTATCAGGATTTGCCTGGCCAGCAACTGGTTAATCTTATTGTCCTCTACCAGAAGTACTTTAAGGTCAGCAAACTGACCAAGCATGGCCTGTTCCTGGCTGGATGCCTGAACCATTTCTTTCTGACTGCTTTTGAGATAGGGTACAAAAAAAGAAAAAACACTGCCTTTGTTAACCTCGCTTTCTACCGAGATTTTGCCATCCTGCATTTCTACCAGCCTTTTGGTGATCGACAGGCCAAGACCGGTGCCCTGGGTTTTGAATCGTTGGCGGTTCTGTACCTGGGTAAAGCTTTGAAAAATTCGTTGCAACTGATCTTTCGGTATCCCAATGCCGCTATCAATCACTTTAAACTCCAGCACAATACCAGTTCCGGTTTCGCTCAGCACATCTACCGATAGCTTGATCTTACCATTTTGTGTAAATTTTATGCTGTTGCCCAACAGATTAATTAAAATCTGAGACAATCGAACGGCATCGCCTCTCAGAAAACGAGGGGTGTTTCCCGACATCTGGATTTCGTACAGCAGGTTTTTGGCCTGGGCCGAAATCCGGATGCTTTTACTCATTTCTTCCAGCAGTTGGTACAGGTCGAAGGTTTCATTTTCGAAACTGAGCTTGCCGGCCTCAATTTTCGAAAAATCCAGAATGTCGTTTATGATGGTGAGCAGGTTGTTGGCAGAAAAGTGGATCGCCTTCAGGTTTTCCAATGCGCTGTCTTCCAGTTTTTTATTCAGGAGCAGTTCTGTCAGGCCCATAATGGCATTCATAGGCGTCCGGATTTCGTGGCTCATATTGGAGAGAAACGCCGATTTCGCAAATGCATCTGCCTGCGCTGATTCTTTGGCGGCTCTTAAATCTGTTTCCAGTTTTACCTGGAGGCTGATATCTCTGCTGAAAATGGTAACGCCCACTATTTTATCACCTTCCATCACAGGGTTATAGGTGAGTTCGAACCATGCTCTTCTCAGAGCCGGGTTGCCAAGTTCGGCCCTGATGAGGAACCTTTCGCCCTTACTGGCTCTTTCAAAAGAAGTATGAATCAGTTTTACATCTTCCCGGTATGGTTGTCTTTCCCGCTGGGGCATATGCGGGTACACACTGTAGCCATACAAGGCCTCCATTAAAATGGCATGTGCACTGTTATAAATGAGATAGTTGCCTTGTAAATCCAGCGCACAAATCGGGTCGTTCGAACTCTCAATGATTGCCAGAAGACTCTCCTGGCCAAAGTTAGAAAACGGCGAAATTTTATTCTGAGGCATTAATCTGTGCGTTCTGAAAACGGGATACAAACTTCAGAAGAATTTTTATGCCTTCTAAACCTGCAATACGTAAAAGCATACGCAATTTGGACAGATAAAACTTTTGTATGCGGAAACAAGCCATTGCTCCTCGTATGCCGATGTTTTATCCTATAGCTGGTGAGAGAACTCGGGTACTGCTTACCAGCTTGTTTTGTAAATGCCCACTAGGTAACCCTGGGCCAAAGGGTCGAAAATGACGATGGCAAATGTAGAAAGAATAAGTTAAGTACAAAATTATATAAACAAAATTATATAAAAATCTGGTTTCATAATTTTAATAATTTTAATTTGTCTTTATGAGAGGCTTGAAAAAGCGGAAGCTTTGGGGCGAGACTGAATCTGATAAATCCTCTCCATAGGCACTGTTATCTTCCAAAACCGATGGCTGATCTTAATTTGGGGCAGCAGAATTTTAAACCCTGCAACTTGCCGGAAAGAGCCAAAAAAAGTTGCGACAATTGAGGAATACGAGGCTGTGGGTGTTTTGTGCCGCCATGCAATTGATGCTGATGAGGTTTCATAACCTGGCGAGCCAGCATAACCGGCTGGAATTTAGCACCTTCGGCGTAAACGATGGCCTCTCTCAGGGTAACGTAACCTGCATGATGCAGGATCATTTGGGGATGATGTGGTTTGGAACCTGGGACGGCATCAATGTATACGATGGTTTTAAAAACAACACATTTTCAAAACCGATTAGCAACAGCGTAGGAATCCGGGGTGTGGTGATTAACAACATCCTCGAGCTCGACTCTAATCGTGTAGCAGTCAGTACTTTTGCTGGTCTTGCCATATTTTATCGCAACCAGCAGCGGTTTACTTTTTACAAAGACACCACGCCATTTCTCAATTGCCGCATGGTAAGCAAAGCTGGCAATGCGCTTATTCTTTCTTCCAGTAACATACTCCGCAAATTCGACCTCAATACCCTTGCCTTTCAAGGGTTCGAATCAGACCATGTTTCTGCATGGAAGCAGGCCATGAACCAGAGAAAAAATGGCGTGAATCGCTCAGAATTCCTTTTTACCCGGGTCTTCGACCTTTTTGATGCTTATCCCTCTGTTTTTCAAAAATTGGCCGGTGTGTGGGATAGCTTAACTGTAAACGATGTGGATTGGAATCCTGGCATGGGCAAACTATTCCTGGGCTGCGACGAAGGCCTTTTTATGCTGGATACCAAATTGGGTGCCATCCGGAAACTGGCAGTAAATGAAAGCGTAAAATGCTTGTATAGTTCTCAAAATCAGCTTTTTGTAGGAACCCAAATTGCGGGTTTGTTTGTGGTGGCAAAAGATAATGAGCGTATTCTTGCCAACTACCGGCATAGTGAAATCAGTCGGCGAAGTTTAACCGGAAACTATATCCGCAGTTTATATATCGATACCGATCTCAATCTCTGGCTTTCTGTACTGGGTGGTGGTGTTAACTACTGCAGCCTGAAAAGGAAACCGGCCCGTACACTTTTTTCTTCTGCAGATCTCTCGCCGGGCAATATTCAGGATAATTATATACAGTCTGTTGCAGAAGACAGCACCGGAAAACTATGGCTCTTTACCGTGGCAGGCACCCTCAAAATTCTAAACAACGGGTACGAAACAGAGTCCACCTTTTTGCCTGCTCAGATAGACCCCGTTCGGAAACCGGTTTCGGTCCAGTATATACACATCAGCAAAACGGGCCGGAAGTATCTGCTGTCTAACAAGGGTTTGTACTGGACAGAAGACAACCTTCGGTTTAACAGGGTGCCCCAAACGGTAGAAGATGAAGATAAGTGCTACCTGCAACACATGGCAGAAGTAGAGCCAGGTCACTATCTGGTGGCCAGCCGTGGCGGATTGTTTTGGTTTCATGAGTCCAGCAACCTTATTACACCTGCAAGCCACGCCTCTACCGACCATGAAATAATCCACTTTGTTTTTCCCGATCCTGCAGGCCGCATTTATGTGAGCCGATTTTATAAAGGCATTGTCATTTTCGAACGGCAGGCGGGCCAGTTAAAAAAGGTGGGCACCATTCCTACCCAGGCCAACCTGAAAGCTTGTGCAGATGGTGGCAGCGAATGGCTTTTTGCCACCACCAAAGGCATTTTACGGGTTGATAAGCACCGACTTTCTTATCGGTTTGTGCAGGAGCGAAATGGCCTGCCCAACCAAAATACCTATGCCTTGCTACCCGACCCAACCACAAAGGGGGCATGGTGGTGCTCCAGCAACAAGGGTATTTTCCGGTACCAGCTTTCGACCGGCCGTTTCCTCACGCTGGGTTTGCAGGATGGACTTTCTAGTCTGGAATTCAATACCTTGTCTTTTGCTAAAAGAAAAAACGGAGACTTTGTTTTTGGGAGTATCGATGGGCTTACCGTGGTAAATCCGACCCAGATCAAAGATTACGAACAGCCCCGCCCTCTCATCATAACCGGGTTTGAAATAGATGGCCTGGCAGATACGGCAACCGCTTACATCATGGCCGGAAAAAGTATCGGTTTACCTTACAGCCAGAATGGGTTTTCGTGCCGCCTGGTTCAGGTTCGTTTTCCAAACTTCGAAACCCCGGTTCGGTATCGCCTGGCGGGCCACGACAGGGCCTGGAACAAGGGTGCCACACCGCTGGAAATCAGATACTCTAATCTTCATGAAGGGAAGTATGAACTGATGGTGCAATACTACAATCGCCAAAAAGGGTGGATCAATCAGTCGGTCTTTCGGATCGTGGTATACCCGCCCTGGTACCGGACCTGGTGGGCAATAGTCTGCTATGTAGCTGGTACAGTGGCAGCAATCGTAATGGGCATTCAATTCTACATAGCCCGGAAGTTGCGGGCACAGCACGAAGAACTTACCAAAAAGGAGCTGCTGATTAACGAGAGAACCCGTATCGTTTCGGATCTGCACGACGATGTAGGATCGGCGCTAAGCAGCATTCAGATTTACAGTAAAGTGGCCGAAAGTCTGCTGGCCACCGATCCCGGGCGCACGGCGGTAATTCTACAGCAGATCCGTACAAGCAGCGAAAGTTCCATCAACAATCTGAGCGACATCGTATGGGCACTCAAATCCGACCAGCCTGGTGCTACCATCGAAAATAGAGTCAGAACTTTTTGTGCAGATTTACTGGAGCCAAAAGAGATTGCGGTTTCGTACAAATTTGAGGTAGATCCAGATTCGGTTTTTACCAGGGCAGATCAACGCAAAAATGCCTTGTTGCTCATGAAAGAAGCCTTAAACAATATAGCCAAATACAGCCAGGCAACCGAAGTAACCATTCAATTGGTAAAGCAAAATCAATCGATGGTGCTCGTTATCCACGACAATGGCGTAGGCTTTAAGCCCGGGCAAACCCAGGGAAACGGATTGTACACCATGAAAGAAAGGGCCACACATCTTGGGGGCATTTTATCGGTACTTTCAGAGCCGGGAGGCGGAACCACCATCCAGGTTTCATGGGCTACGTAGCCACTTTGCTGTTTTTAGAAATCACACAGCTTGCCTCACAACCCATACCAGGGGCAGTTCTCATTTCAAATTTACCACCGAGTTCTGAGCAGCGTTTTCTCATGGTAACCATTCCGTTGCCAGAAGAAATTTGGTCTGGCGCAAAACCCCGGCCATTGTCTTTTACGCCCAGCACCCAGGTGGTTTTCTCATCGTTCATAAAAATTTCTACCAGTTGAGCTTCGCTGTATTTGGCTGCATTATGGATGGCCTCTTTCAAAAAAAGCAATGCATTTTTCCGATTGTCTATCGAATTGAAGATGTCTTTCAGCGGAACCTGGAATTGGAAATCAACTTTTATCTCTTTGGCTTCCAGAAGCTCGGCCGCATAATTCTGGATTCTGGCTTCGATAGAATATTGATGCGGATTTTCCTTCATGGCCCACACAATATCGCTGAGGTTGTTAATGGTTGTCTGGCTGTTGAGGTTGATTTGTTGTAAAATTTCTCTTGCCTTTTCCGGGTCCCGGCTCAATAGATTTTCCGCCACCTTCCCAAATATCTGGAGGCTGGAAAGCGAGGAGCCCACCTCGTCGTGCAGATCATGGCTTATGCGTAACCGCTCTTCCAACAAGGCCCGTTCACTGGCTATTTTTCTTTTGATTACATAGCGGTTGCCAAAAAACAATCCAAAACCAATGAGGGCCAAACCGGCTACCACTGCCAGATTTCGCTCGTCTTTTCTGCGCTTTGCCAATGTTGCTTTCAGGGTGTTATCCTTATGCAGCAGTCGCAAGGCATCCCGGGTTTTTTCGTTTTGGAATCTGGCCTCCAGTTTCTGGATCGCTTCCTGGTTTTGCTGATTGAGGGCCTGGTCGGAAAGTGCCTGGTAATCAGCCTGATATTCGTACGCTTTTTTAAAATCTCTAACGCTCGCATAGGCATTAGCCAAGACTTTGCACGACTCTCTTTCCAGCATTTTATCGTTTTGCTTTCTGGCCCAGTTAAAAGTGAGCAGAACATTTTTTATCGCCATCGGAATTTGGCCTGCATACTGGTATGCCATTCCCAGGTTAAGGTACGATTGGTAGAGTGCGGGTTCGTCGAGCAGGATTTCGTTCAGTTTTACCGCCTTTTGAAAGTGTGGAATAGCCTTTATATACTGTTTTTTAGCATTATACATGGACCCTGTTTCGTTGGCAAGCATGAGCGGCAGGTTGTTGTCGCTCGTTCCTTTGATGGCCTTTTCCATTATTCTCACATATTTTTCCATGCTGTCGGGCATATGTAACTGACTGAAAACATCGATAATGGGCGCACAGGCATAGCCGATTTCGTCTTTATTTTCCATAGAAACAGCCAGTGCATATTGCTTTCTGCCATATTCAAGGGCCTTTTCGTATTGAAAAAGAGAGGTATACAGCATAGAAATATTGGAGTGTACCATAAGTAGTAAGCTCTTTTTATCCACCAGCTCGGCGTTGGCCATGCATTCCAGGTACTTTCGGAGTGCTGCTTTGCTATCTCCGGTGCGCATCAGCACATTGCCTTGCAGGTTTTGGACAGAGGCCAGCAGTTCGGGCTCCTTTAAATTCTGCAGAATTCCAGCAGCACTATCGGCGTAGCCAGCGGCTTCTTTAAACAATCCGCTTTCGGCATACACAATCCCAAGTTCTTTGTAGGTTTTGGCCAGGATCAGCCATTGTTTTTGTTTTCGGGCCGCTTTGTTACAGGCAATCAGTATCTGAATGGCAGAATCTGTATCCGTATTGCGCAAAGAAATACCCTTTTTGAGTTGATTTTCAAGTGATTCTGGCAATGGAGTTGCCCAAAGATACCACCCGGAGGGCGCAAGCAACAGCCATATCAAAAACGGGACAAACCAGCACCTGTTCATAGTGCGGAAAGGTTTAAGTCCGTTCTGCCTTCCATAAGGACGCTTTTGCAATTCGATTTCAAAGGATAATCCGCTTTTCTTTGGCTACCCGCAAAGCTTCTGTTACAGAATGCACCTGTAATTTTTCGTATATTTTTTTTACGTGGCTGTTTACCGTAAAATAGCTGATGCTCAGGTCGTCTGCTATCATTTTATAGCTTTTTCCTGCCGCCAGTTTTTCCAGTACCTCGTGTTCTCTACCCGATAGGTTGTTGATGGCCTGCGAACTGGAAACATCGAAATGCCGCATAACCCGCATGGCCACCGAAGGAGTAAGATAAGCACCACCCTGCATCACATCGTCTATGCTTTGCAAAAGGCGCTCTGGCGAAGAGTTTTTCAATACATATCCATCGGCACCCGCCCGTAGAGAAGCAAAGATTTTGTCGTCTTCTTCAAACACGGTCTGCATAATAATCTTGATCTGTGGGAATTTCGATTTGATGTGCCCAACTGCTTCAATGCCATTTACTTCTGGCATAGATATATCCATGAGAATCAAATCCGGATCGGCCTTTTCTACCTGCGCAACGGCTTGCCTGCAATCGGGAAAACTGCCAACCAGTTTCCACTCCGGCCTTAGTAGAAACAAAGCTTCCAGGCTCTCACGCCGGGTCTGGTTATCGTCGAAAACAGCAATTTTTAGCATGAAGCAAATTTGGCTTCAATATAAATCGATTACCTATCGCTAAAATTAGTGAAATATGGGTTGCGCCTGCTTCCTTCCATGCCTTTGTTTTCTGGCTATACCCTAGCGGCTCTGTTTCGGAGCCAAAAATCTACAAGGACCAAAGCAGCCATGGCTTCTACAATAGGCACCGCCCTTGGCAGCACGCACGGATCGTGGCGGCCTTTGCCTTCAATTACTACCATTTCGCCAGCTGCATTCAGTGTTGGCTGCGCCTGCATAATGGTTGCAACCGGTTTAAAGGCCACGTCGAACATAATGTGCTCTCCATTGGAAATGCCGCCCAAAACGCCGCCCGAGTGATTGGTATGGGTGCGCATTCGTTCGCCATCGAGATAAAATTTGTCGTTATGCTCAGAACCGGTAAGTCCCATAGAGTCAAATCCGGAGCCAATCTGGAAGCCTTTTACCGCATTGATACTCAACATAGCTTTTCCTAAATCGGCATGTAGTTTGTCGAAAACCGGTTCTCCCAAACCGACAGGAACCCCGCTGCAAACGCAACTTACCTGCCCGCCAATGGTGTCTTTCTGCAGGCGGATTTCATCAATCAGATTTTCCATCTGTTTCGATATCAATGGGTCTGGACAGCGAACAGGGCTCATTTCTGTTTTAGTCTGATCGTATTTTGTATAAGGCTTTTCGAGTCCGATTTTGCCCACCTGGCTTACAAAAGCATGAATTTCTACACCTGCTTTTCTTAGAATTTGTTTGGCAATGGCACCGGCTGCCACCCTTGCTGCTGTTTCTCTGGCCGAACTTCGCCCTCCACCCCTGTAGTCTCTGATTCCATACTTTGCCTGGTAGGTATAATCGGCATGCGAGGGCCGGAAGGTATCTGCCAGGTGGCTGTAATCTTTACTGCGCTGGTCTTCGTTGGGGATGGTAATGGCAATGGGCATTCCGGTGGTTTTGCCCTCAAACAAGCCAGATACAATGGAAACCGTGTCAGACTCTTTCCTTTGGGAGGTTAGCAGACTTTGACCGGGTTTGCGTCGGTCCATTTCGAGTTGTATCGCATCAATATCCAGCTCAAAACCAGCTGGGCAACCATCTATGATCACTCCAATCCCGGTGCCATGCGATTCGCCGAAAGTGGTAATTCTAAAAACATTTCCGAAGCTGTTTCCTGCCATTGATTTATTGTTTAGAAACCAGAAAAATATCTCTTTGTTCGTTGGTAATGAGTAAACTATCTCTGCCCCAATAGGTGATTGCTTCCATTTGCCGGCCCTGCCAAACTGGAATACAAAGGGTTGGAGTACCCGAAATCACAAATCCGGGATTGATACGAAATATATAAATACGCTGGTAAGTTAAGAGGGCAAGCGCTTTACCGTCGGGGCTTACAGCGGCACCGGTTACCATCCCAAGCAAAGAAAGGGTTTGTTTTTTGTGGAGGGTATACTGGCCAGGCACATCGGGAAGGGCATAGAGGTCTGTACTTCTTTCGTCTTTGTTTTTTGTGAAAAGATACAGGCTGTCTCCGGCATGTACCATGGCTTCACAATCGTACCTCATATCCGCAGGCCACCAGGGTGGAAACGAGGTCTGGCTGGCATATTTGATCCCCATAAAGCCCTCAATTTTTCTGTTTGCCGGATCTAACTTCCATATTCTTAAAAACTTACGGGTATTGAAATTATTGCCGAAGTTGCCAACATATAAGTGCCCTGCCCGGTCGGAGGTTATTTCTTCCCAATCGAAATTCTGCACGGCTACAGGCCAAACGGCTCTGGTGGTTCCGGTATCAGAAATGAGGTACAGATTATAGTCATCGTCGTCGTTATGGGTCCAGAATAACCTGTTTCTGGCATGTACAAGTCCAGAGCTTTCTTCAATTCTGGGATCGGCAATGCTGCCATGCAGGCTTACCTTCCAGGTTTGTTGTCCGCAACAATCTTCTGAAAATACCTGCCGGTGGTAGAGTGCCAGGAGTACAACAAGCGCACACCCCAGCATAAAGCCAAACCGAAAAAGCCGGAACAATAACTGCTGCACAGCTGCAAAACAACACCATAACACCAACATACCCCATTACTTTTGCAGGATGGGCGCCAAGGCAAAAATCATCAATGATCCGGTTCACGGATTTATTTCTATTCCCGGTGGGTTGATTCAAGATGTAGTAGATCATGCTTATTTTCAAAGACTTAGGCGCATAAAACAACTTGGCCTTACTGATATGGTGTATCCGGGTGCCAACCATACCCGCTTTCACCATGCCCTGGGCGCCATGCACCTGATGTGTTTTGCTTTAGAAACACTCCGGCAAAAGGGCCACTCCATAAGCGCAGAAGAAGAAACAGCTGCATCTCTGGCTATTCTGCTGCACGATATTGGCCATGGGCCGTTTTCTCATGCGTTGGAGCACAGTATACTTCAAGGGGTTTCGCACGAGCAACTGAGCCTTGCTTTTATGGAGCGACTTAATTTTCTGTTTGGAGGAAAACTCGATCTTACCATCCGCATTTTCAAAGGCGAATATCACCGACCCTTTTTTTATCAGCTGGTATCGAGTCAGTTAGACATAGATCGGTTAGACTATCTCCGGAGAGATTGTTTTTTTACCGGTGTGGCCGAGGGTTCAATTTCGGCCGAGCGAATTCTGAGAATGATAGACCTGCACAACGAAGAGCTTGTGGTAGAAGAAAAGGGGATGTATTCCATCGAGAATTTTCTCAGCTCCAGAAGGTTAATGTACTGGCAGGTGTACCTGCACAAAACCACCACCAGTGCCGAAGAAATGCTGATTCAGCTCATGCGCAGAGCCAGATTTCTGATTAAAATGGGTGCCCAATTGCCCATGCCAGAAGCACTTCTGCCTTTTTTTCGCCAACGGTTTGGGCTGGCCGATTTTTTGTCGAACCCAAACAACCTCAACCAGTTTTCTTTGATAGACGATTACGATGTTTGGAGCTGCATTAAAAGTTGGGTAAACCATCCCGATTTTGTACTGTCTTACCTTTCCAGAGGCTTGGTAGACAGGCGTTTGCTAAAGGTACAGATTTCCAGCGAGCCCATTACGCCAGAAAGGCTGGAAGCCAAAAGAGTGTTTTGGATGAACGAACTTGGCATCGATGCAGAAAGTGCTTCTTTCCTGGTATTCGAAAAAACCATAACCAATGCGGCATATGTTTCGGGAGGCAACCGCATCAATATTAAAACAAGAAGTGGCGATGTGGTGGATGTAGCCAATGCAACCGATCTGCCCAATATCAGGGCCATGGCAACCGTGGTGAAAAAATATATTGTCTGCCAACCCAAAACTCTATCTTTGCAAACTTTTGCGGGTTAATACAAAATGCAGTTTTCGGCCGGGCAAATAGCCACCCTGATTGGTGGTACGCTCGAAGGCGATCCAGATTTGATTATCAACAATATAGCCAAGATAGAGGAAGGATCTCACGGCTGTATTTCGTTTTTGGCTAACCCCAAATACGAGCCCTATATATATACCACCAGTTCCAGTGTAGTGCTGGTTGCAGAGTCGTTTCTGGCGAAATCCGAAATTAAGGCAACCCTCATTCGGGTTGCCGACCCATATCTCAGTTTTACGGTATTACTGGAAGAATATCAGCGTCTTACGGCGCTGGTAAAAATCGGAACAGAGGAGCCGGCCTTTATCGGAACCGACAGCAGCATGGGAACAGGCGGTTATCGGGGCGCATTTTCTTACATAGGGAGCAACTGCAAAATTGGCGACAACGTGAAAATCTATCCACAGGTCTATGTGGGAGATGGTGTCACCATTGGCAACAATACCATCCTTTACCCTGGCGTAAAAATTTACCAGGGCTGTGTCATCGGGAGCTTCTGCACCATTGCCGCCGGCGCCATTATTGGCAGCGATGGTTTTGGGTTTGCACCACAGGCCGATGGTACTTACAAAAATATTCCGCAGTTGGGTAATGTGGTGATAGAAGACCATGTAGACATTGGCGCAAACACCACCATAGACAGGGCCACTATGGGCTCTACCATAATTCGCAGTGGCGTAAAATTGGATAATTTAATCCAGATTGCCCACAATGTGGAGTTGGGCGCAAATACCGTAATGGCTTCGCAATCAGGCGTATCTGGCTCAACAAAAGTGGGGCAGAATTGCATTATTGCGGGTCAGGTAGGGATTGTAGGTCATATTAAAGTGGCCGGAAGAACTTCGATTGGGGCACAATCTGGTGTCAGTAAATCTGTATCCGAAGAGGGAACTATTATTTTTGGTAGCCCAGCCATAGAATATAGTAACCAACTTAAATCGATGGTTATCTTCAAAAAACTACCCGACCTCCAAAAGCGGATTCAGGAATTGGAAAAAAAGATGGCAGAATCGGGTAACCAACCCTCAAATCCATCAGCACATTGAATATCAAGAAATTCTGGTTTGAAAAATGAACACCAAGCAGCATACCATTAAGGAAAAGTTCAAATTGTCGGGAGTGGGGCTGCATACAGGCGCTCAGGCAACCATGACATTTGTACCGGCAGATATTAACCACGGCATTAAGTTTCAACGTGTCGACCTACCGGGCCAACCCATAGTGGATGCCGATGTAGATTATGTGGTAGACCTGAGCCGGGGTACCACCATAGAGCACAATGGTGCAAGGGTAAATACCGTTGAGCATACTCTGGCTGCCCTGGTTGGCACAGAGGTAGACAATGTTCTGATCCAATTGGATGGTCCCGAACCACCCATTATGGATGGCAGTTCTATTCCATTTGTAGAGGCGTTGCAGAAGGTTGGTTTTGAGGAGCAGAATGCGCTACGCCATTTCTTTGATGTAACAGAAGCCATTAATTATAAAGACGAGTCCAGAAATGTAGAAATTGCTGCCTTGCCTCTGGACGACTACCGGCTTACCGTAATGGTAGACTACAATTCTCCGGTTCTGGGCAGTCAGCATGCATCGCTCAACGACATTCGGGACTTTGGTCGTGAAATTGCATCCTGCCGAACGTTTTGCTTTCTACATGAGTTAGAAATGCTTTATAACCAAGGTCTTATACAAGGTGGCGACCTCAATAATGCCATTGTGGTGGTAGACCGGATTGTAGACGACAGCGAACTCCAGCACCTGGCAAAGCTTTTCAACAAAGACACGGTGGAGGTAAAAAATGAAGGAATCCTCAATAACGTGGAGCTTCGGTACAAAAACGAACCCGCCCGCCATAAATTACTCGATCTGGTTGGTGACCTGGCCCTTGCCGGTAGGCCGATCAGAGGCCAGATACTCGCCGCCAGGCCAGGGCATGCTGCAAATGTCGCTTTTGCCAAAAAGCTAAAAAAAGTAATGCTGGAACAGGAAAAGAAGTCGTTACCCAAAGGAATTCCTACGTACGATCCCAATGTGCAACCCCTTCTGGATGTGACCCAGATCTACAACATGCTGCCACACAGGTACCCGTTCTGTCTGATAGATCGGATTTTTCACCTGGACGACCACTCGGTTGCCGGCATCAAAAATGTAACCATCAACGAGCCTTATTTCACAGGTCATTTTCCGGGCAATCCGGTAATGCCAGGTGTTATGCAAATTGAGGCAATGGCACATACCGGAGGAATTCTGGTTTTGAACACCGTGCCAGACCCTGAAAACCACTGGACTTACCTGCTGGCTGTAGAAAATTGCAGGTTTAAAAAAATGGTGGTTCCCGGCGATACGGTGGTGTTTAGCTGCGAATTGCTGGCTCCTATTCGTCGTGGTATTGCAAAAATGCACGGGCGGGCCTATGTTGCGGGCAATCTTGTGTGCGAAGCGGTTTTGTCAGCTTATATCGTGCGGAAAGAGACAAAGTAATGAATTATCACCCGCTGGCCTACGTTCATCCGGACGCAAAAATTGGGCAAAACGTTGTTATTGAGCCTTTTGCAACTGTCCATGGCGATGTTGTGATTGGTGATGATTGTTGGATCGGCCCAAACGCCGTTATCATGGACGGTGCCCGTCTTGGTAAAGGAGTCCAGGTTTTTCCGTCAGCTGTCATTTCATCCATTCCACAGGATCTCAAGTTTAAGGGAGAAAAAACAACTGCTGAGATTGGAGATTATACTTCCATCAGAGAGTATGTTACCGTAAACAGGGGTACTGTAGATAAGTACAAAACAGCGATCGGAGCCAATTGCCTCATTATGGCCTATGTGCACGCCGGGCACGATTGTATTATTGGCGATAATGTAATCATTGGAAACGCCACCCAACTTGCTGGCCACGTGCTCATCGATGATTATGCAATTTTTGGTGGCTCTTGTGCCGTTCAGCAATTTACCAAAGTGGGTGCCCATGCCTATATCGGAGGCGGCTCGTTGGTGCGTAAAGATGTGCCTCCTTTTGTGAAAGCAGCCAGAGAGCCAATTAGTTATGCAGGCATAAACTCTGTCGGGCTCAGAAGGCGTGGATATTCGCCAGAAAAAATTGCCGAAATCCAGGAGCTGTACCGCATTATTTACCTCACGCACAACACCTATTCCAAGGCCTGCGACCTGATAGAGGTGGAGTTTACCCCATCTACAGAACGAGACGAGATCCTGAACTTTATCCGCAATTCTGAACACGGAATTATGCGGGGCTATGGCTCAAATGGACGAGCCAGTACGGTGGTTGAATAGTTCTAAATTGCACGGACAGGCAACCATCCATATTGCTTAACCCAAATAATACCAAAGCGCTTCTTTAAATTCGGTTTCAGAAACCGCAACATCTACCGTGCACGAACCTATGGGGCCAGTCAGCGCCAACAGAACTTCCCCATTTCTGTTCTTTTTATCGTGCTGGCAAAAATTCCATAGTTTTTTCCAATCTGCTTTTCTGATCGCTAATGCAGGATAAAGAGTGAAGATAAACTCCTCTATCTGAACCAATTCTGCCTCTGAGAGCAATCCCTTTTTTACAGAAATATACCCTTCTATGACCAACCCGGCAGCTATACAAAACCCATGGCCAACGGGCTGCTCCCGGGCTAGAAACAGCGATTCTATGGCGTGGCCAACCGTGTGGCCGGCATTCAGCATTTTACGCTCTCCTTTTTCCAACGGATCCCGGCTTACAATGGCAGATTTAATTTCTACAGACTCCTGTATCAGTTCGACCCAGTTTTGGTCGTCCAATTCTTTCTTTCTCAGCACATTCCAACTTTTGATATTGGCAATGAGGCTGTGTTTTATGATTTCGGCAAAACCCGATAGTAATTCCCCATGGGGAAGCGTTTTTAGAAATTCCGGATATATCCAAATGGCCTTGTGCGCTTTAAATGTGCCAATCTGATTTTTTAAGCCATTGAAATCGATCCCATTTTTACCGCCCAGGCTTGCATCTACCATGGCTAAAAGGCTGGTTGGCATTTGAATACAATCAATTCCTCTTTTATAAGTAGCGGCACAAAATGCCCCAATATCTCCCACCATGCCTCCGCCAAGCACCACCAACACAGACTGCCTGTCGGCATTTTTTGCAGAAAGTGTGGTCCATATTTTTTCGCAGCTGGCCAGGCTTTTATTTACTTCTCCTGCTTTTATGGTAATGTGTTGGGTGGCCGGAGGAAGCCATTTTTTTATGATGGGTAAGCAGTGTCGCTGCGTGCCAGAATCCATTAATAAAAAAACAGACCGTTCTCTAATGACAGCCACGAGCTCCGGAAAATCCTGGGCAATGTCTGTAATTATGATTGGCGCCATTGTTTGCTTACTATCAGTCATTTATAAGAACTTTGTCGGAATTAGGTGCAGCGAAATTGGTGCAGAAACCTGAAAAACTTCTAACATTGTTTCGCTTTGGTAGCCAAGTGGAACAGGCTTACGGAATCTGCGGCATTTTCTGTGTTAGAGTGGGTAAAAGATATGATGATCAAACGGCGGTGTGCCGAGGCAAGAAAAACAACTGGCCAGCACCCCCGAAATACGGTTAACTACCACCAGGTTAACCAGATCGGTATCTTATTTCACATTGCTTCAGATGTCAATCCGGAGCCCCTTGCACAGTTTATCCGAAAGCTGGAGCACGATCATAAGAAACTCAAAATCCTGACATATTTTGAGCATGTGCATAGCCACCCGTACAATTTTTACATCGACTATTTTCTGAAATCGGATATCAACTGGTTGGGAGAAATTACGGCACCAAAAATGAAGCAGTTTACCGACACCCAATTCGATTTTCTGTTTTGTATAGAATCGGAGCCATTACCCGTTTTTGATATTATTCTGAGCCAGACCAAAGCCAACTGCCGGGTAGGTTTGTACAGCGAAGCCCGCACTAATTTATTCGAATTGATGGTCCAGAATCCCGATCCGGCAAATCTGGACCATACCCTCAACCAAATGTTGAATTACACCAAACTCCTCATTTATAATGATTAATCTGAAAGGTACCGGGGTAGCGCTGGTAACACCTATGCTGGCCGATGGTTCCGTAGATGTGGCTGGCATGGAAAGGCTGGTCGATTTTACAGCTCCACATGCCGACTATCTGGTAGCACTAGGCACTACTGGCGAGGTGGCTACACTTACCACCCAGGAAAAAATCACCGTTCTGGAAACGGTAAAACGGCGATTGGCCGGTCGCAAACCGTTGGTTTTAGGCCATGGCGGAAACGATACGCTTAAGCTCATCAGCCAGATGAAAGATTATGATTTTCATGGGGTCGATGCGGTTTTATCGGTTTCGCCATACTACAACAAGCCAAGCCAGTCTGGCATTATGGCACACTATCAAGCGATTGCAGAGGCATGCCCGGTGCCTGTTTTGTTGTACAATGTTCCGGGCCGAACCGGTTCCAATGTTTCGGCAGAAACTACCCTGGCGCTGGCCCGGCACCCCAACATTATCGGCACCAAGGAAGCCTCGGGAAATATAGAACAATGCATGGCCATTGCCGCCTTCAAACCTTCCGATTTTCTGCTGATTTCCGGCGACGATTTGCTGACCCCCGCTCTTATTTCTATTGGTGCCGTCGGGGCAATTTCCGTTTTGGCCAACGCCTATCCACAGGCTTTCAGCCAAATGGTTAATCTGAGCCTGAGCAGGCATTTTGCAGAAGCAAGAGAGATATGGGCCCGGTGGATGGCCCTCAATCCATTGTTGTACGAAGAAGGAAATCCGGTCGGGATCAAAGCTGTGCTCCGGGAAATGGAGATTTGCGAAGGATTTGTAAGGCTTCCACTTGCCCGGGCCACAGAAGGTCTGCAGGCCAGAATCCGGTTGGCGATGTAACTTTGCCATTTCGGTTAGCTCTGCCCAAAAAAGCCAATTGGCTATTCTATCCATCATCTCCCTATCCATAGCTGCGCTCCGTGGAACTTACAGTAAATACTCCGGCACTACTTTTTCCGGCACTTACACTGATCATGTTGGCCTACACCAATCGGTTTCTGGCTCTGGGGTCGCTGGTGCGCAACCTGCATAAGCAATACGAAAATGAGCACCAGGAAAATATTCTCAGCCAGATTAAAACCTTGAAACACAGGTTGAGGTTAATCAGAGATATGCAGGTTTTAGGGGTTTTAAGCCTAATTTCCTGTGTGGTATGTATGACATTAATCTTCCTGGGCAGAATGGCAGCGGCAGAATGGGTGTTTGGTATTTCGGTGCTGCTTCTGGCAGGATCTTTGTTAATTTCTGTGTATGAAATTATCATTTCGACCAAAGCACTTGATATTCAGCTCAGCAATATTGAGGAGGAGGAGGTCGAAAAGGGTTCTTTCACAAAAAAACTATTCTCTAAATAACCAAAAATGCGCATTGGGATTGTTTGCTACCCCACGTTTGGAGGCTCTGGCGTAGTGGCTACCGAACTGGGAAAGGGGTTGGCCAATCAGGGTCATCAGGTACATTTTATTACCTACAACCAACCCCAGCGACTCGATTTTCTGAACGAAAACGTTTTCTTTCACGAGGTTCGGTTTCAGCATTATCCATTATTTGAATATCCGCCCTACGAAACCGCACTTGCCAGTAAAATGGTTGATGTGGTAAAAAACGAAAAGCTGGATATTCTGCATGTGCACTATGCCATTCCGCATGCTTCTGCGGCCTACCTGGCACAACAGATTTTACTTTCAGAAGGCATTTTTATCCCTTTCATTACCACCCTCCACGGCACAGATATTACCCTGGTAGGCAAAGATGCCAGTTATGAGCCTGTGGTTACTTTTTCCATAAACCGGAGCGATGGCGTTACGGCCGTATCTGCAGACCTTGCCCGAGATACATTTCAGGCATTTAAAATTAGTCGTGATATTGAGGTTATCCCCAATTTTATAGACCTTGATCGCTTTCGGAAACAGAAAAAAGAACATTTTAAACTTGCCATTTGCCCCAATGGGGAAAAACTGCTGGTGCATACTTCAAATTTCCGTAAAGTAAAACGGATAGAAGATGTAATGGGAATGTTCAACCTGGTGCGACGCCAAATACCCGCCAAACTATTGCTCGTGGGCGATGGACCCGAACGCCAGCGTATGGAAAGCCTCTGCCGGGAATATGATATGTGTAACGATGTCCGGTTTCTGGGTAAACTGGATGCAGTAGAAGAGTTGCTCTCTGTATGCGATTTGTTTGTGATGCCGTCAGAAAAGGAGAGTTTCGGCCTGGCAGCGCTGGAAGCCATGGCCTGTGAAGTGCCTGTAATCTCAAGTAATACTGGTGGCTTACCGGAGCTCAATGTGCAAGGTGTTACAGGCTTTATGAGCAATGTGGGCGATATTGAAGACATGGCCCGCAACGCTCTTTTTATATTGCAGGACGAAAATCTGCAAAGATTTAAAGCAGCGGCCCTCGAAAGAGCCAAAGAGTTTGAACTGAGCCAGATTTTGCCACTATACGAGCGGTATTACGAAGCTGTGCTCCAGCGTGGTAGAGTAATGGTCTGATATCCAAAACTCCAACCGCCTAATTGAGAAAAAAGCAGAATCTTGCACCCAATTCCGGCTCTTACATTCTGTCGTCTTTTTCCGATTCATGACCAGCACATTTCCACCAATAGACCATGCCACCTGGAAGGCCAGGCTGCAAAAAGAACTTAAAAATCAAACCTGGGATGATCTTCAATGGCAAGTAGATGATGAGTTTGCTGTAGAACCTCTGTACGACCCGCAACAGACCGAGGCGCTTGGGTATCTCCGCAATTTCCACCAAATCTGGCAAGCACAACGCCAGACCACAAAGCCCATCATTTTGGCCAGCCTGGCTGGTTTGCATACGGCAACCGAAATTGAGACTGCCGAAACCTATGGATTTGACTGCTGGGTGGCCGACTCTGGTACCCAACCGCACAAAACCAGCTTACCAGTCCGCCTCCGCAATAGCAGTTGTGACCCGTTTTTCGAAAGTCTTCGGTATGGAAGGAATATGGCATCGATGGCCGTAGAACCCGCCTCCTCCATATGTTTGCACGCCTCCGATGTACACCAGGCAGGTGGTTCGCCAGTGCAGGAAATTGCTTCGGCCCTATTGGCAGCGGTGTGGCTGCAGCAACATTCCGGTTCTATGGAATGGATGAAAACCACTACCATTCAACTCGCTGCCGGGCCTCAGTTTTGGCTTGAAATGTGTAAGTTTCGTGCTATGCGCCTCCTCTGGATGAATTTCTGCCATGCCAATGGTTTGGGGCGTCTGAAGGGCAATATCCGATCTACAACTTCTACTTTTTGCTGGAGTCGTACCGATTCAGATATCAATCTGTTGCGGCATACCATCGAAACCATGGCAGCCATTTTGGGAGGAGCCGATGAGCTTCTGGTACAACCCCATACCTTTGAACCCGCTATGGCTTTGGATGCGCTTAGGCTCTCTGTCAACATTGGTCATCTTGCCCTGGAAGAATCGAACCTGGGCAAATACCACGACCCATCCGCTGGTAGCTATATGGCAGATATGCTTACCCATAAACTTGCCGACGCCGCCTGGCGCCAGTTTAATAGCTGGCTTGCAATCGGTGCAGACCAGGTGGTGGCGAATGGTACTTTCCAGTCAGATATCGCCGAACAGGCCAGGAAGC
>Ga0075163_10002632_pt1 | contig 24087 bp, 23 predicted proteins | sample JI1023141ADNA_FD_71478 | JGI IMG/M metagenome (GOLD analysis project Ga0075163, IMG submission 71478) | Wastewater effluent complex algal communities from Wisconsin, to seasonally profile nutrient transformation and Carbon sequestration -... | ecosystem: Engineered > WWTP > Effluent > Algae... | reverse complement strand
CCCGCCCTTGTGGTTGAAAAAGGCGACTCTCTTCACCGACGACTGCAACGGCTTCATAGTCGGATATCTTCTCATGTAGCCGACCGGGCGGCGCGATCAATGATCGCGCAGGCCGTGTAGTTAGACCGCGCGCCGACGAATCCGAGCGCCATCACGTGCGGGATGCCGCGCAGCCCGCTATCGCACCTGGGGTGCGGCAGGCGCGGGCTGATATCCGATTATGTAGCAGGTGTGCGGGATATCCGATCGGATAGCAGGTGTACGAGATATCCGATCGGCCACACGATCGGATAACAAGCCCCTGTGATATCCGATCGTGTAGCAGGCTAGAAAAGCACATTGTCAGCTACACACTCGGGCGCCTTGCTGCGCGTACGGGTCGATATCGCGTTGGCCAGCGAACTGTCTATGCGTTCCGCTATCTGCCCGTGTAGCTACTTGGGGCAATGCTTGGTGCCATGGACGTGTCGCTGTTCGTCCTGACAACCAGATAGCGAGTCGGGCGGCCGCGTGCCGCCGTGTCGCATCGCTGTCCACTGCGCTGCGCCGCTGTTGCGCGTCGCTGTCGCGCAACGGACAGCGGCGCGACGCAGCGGACAGCACGCAGCGCACAGCGGCCGGCGGCAGCGGACAGCGGCGCGACGCGGCGCAGCGGGCAGCGGCGCGGCGGACAGCGGCGCGGCGCGGCGCAGCGGGCAGCGGCGCGGCGGACAGCGGCGCGGTGCGGCGCAGCGGACAGCGGCGCGGCGGACAGCGGGGCGGCGCAGCGGACAGCGGGGCGGCGCAGCGGACAGCGGGGCGGCGCAGCGGACAGCGGGGCGGCGCAGCGGACAGCACGCAGCGCAGCGGACAGCGGCCGGCGGCAGCGGACAGCGGCGCGACGCGGCGCAGCGGGCAGCGGCGCGGCGGACAGCGGCGCGGCGCGACGCAGCGGGCAGCGGCGCGGCGGACAGCGGCGCGGCGCGGCGCAGCGGACAGCGGCGCGGCGGACAGTGGGGCGGCGCGGCGCAGCGGACAGCGGCGCGGCGGACAGCGGCGCGGCGCAGCGCAGCGGACCAGCGGCGCGCAGCGGACAGCGGCGTGGCGCAGCGGACAGCGGCGCGGCGGACAGCGGGGCGGGGCGGCGGACAGCGGGGACAGCGCAGCTGCGCCCGCTGCGTCCGCCGTTATCCGTTGCCACCCCGCGCCGCTGCGCCCCGCGGCGCCGCCCAGCGCCGCTGCGCCGCTGCGCCGCTCCCCGCGCAGCGGCGCCCGAGTAGTCTGCGGCTCCGCGCCGCTATCCGCTGCGTCGCTGTCCGCTGCGGCCGCTGCGCTGCGTCCCGCGCCTGCGATCTGGTGGATCACAGCTTGATGCTGCGGAGTCGTAGCGCGTTAGCGATGACGGACACCGAGCTCAGGCTCATCGCCAGGCTGGCGATCATCGGGTTCATGAGCACGCCCGTGAGCGGATACAGAGCGCCAGCAGCGAGCGGCACCCCAGCGAGGTTGTAGGCGAAGGCGAACACGAGGTTCTGGCGGATATTACGCAGCGTCGCCCGGCTGAGCACGCGGGCGCGGACGAGCGCGCCCAGGTCGCCCTGAAGCAGCGTCAGCCCGGCGCTCTCGAGCGCGACGTCGGTGCCGGTGCCCATGGCGACCCCGACATCGGCCTGCGCGAGGGCGGGGCCATCGTTGATCCCGTCGCCAGCCATGGCGACGCGACGGCCCTCGCGCTGGAGCTGGCGGACGTACTCGGCCTTGCGGGCTGGCGAGACCTCGGCCTCGACGCGATCGATGCCGAGGGTGCGCGCGACCGCCTCGGCGGTCGCTCGGTGGTCGCCGGTGAGGAGGACGAGTTGGAGGCCATCGTCACGAAGCCGGCGCAAGGCGTCGGCGGCCGTCGCACGGATCCGGTCGGCGACAGCGACGAGACCGGCGAGCTGGTCGTCAACGACCACATACATCACCGTCTCGCCGCGGGAGCGCCGCTCGTCGGCGTTGCGAGAGCCCGCGTCGATGCCGAGTTCGCGTAGCAGTTCGGCATTGCCGAGCGCGACGCGCCGGCCGTCGATCGTGCCGGTGACGCCGCGGCCCGGACGCGCCTCGAAGTCCGTGGCTTCGGCGAGGTGGAGCGCCCGGGCGCCGGCTCCAGCGACGATGGCGGCCGCAAGCGGGTGCTCACTGCCCTGCTCGAGGCTCGCGGCGAGGCGCAGCAGCTCATCCGCGCCCAGCGACCCCAGCGGCTCCACATCGACGAGCGCCGGCTTGCCCTCCGTGAGCGTGCCGGTCTTGTCGAGGACGAGCGTGTCGACGCGGGCGAACGACTCGAGCGCCGCCGCGTCCCGCACCAGCACGCCCGCGCCCGCCCCGCGCCCGGTGCCCACCATGATCGACATCGGAGTGGCGAGCCCGAGGGCGCATGGGCACGCGATGATCAGCACCGCGACTGCGTTCATCACCGCGGTCGAGAGCCGCGGCTCGGGCCCGAGCAGTAGCCACAGCGCGAAGGTGAGGAGCGCGACGGCGAGGACGACCGGGACAAAGACGGCCGCGACCCGGTCCGCGAGGCGCTGGATCGGCGCCCGGCTGCGTTGCGCCTGTCCGACCATATGTACGATCTGCGCGAGCACCGTGTCGCTGCCGACGCGCTCGGCCTGCATGACCAGCGCACCCGATCCGTTGAGTGTCCCGCCGACGAGCTTGGCGCCAACATCTTTTTCGACGGGGACCGACTCGCCGGTCACCATGGCCTCGTCGACCGCGCTGCGGCCGCTCAGCACGACGCCGTCGACGGCGATCTTTTCGCCTGGCCGAACGCGCAGGCGGTCGCCGACCTTCACCTCGCCGATCGGGACGTCCTGCTCCTGCCCATCGGCATCGAGGCGGCGTGCGTTGCGTGGAGCCAGGCCGAGCAGGGCCCGCAAGGCGCTGCCCGTCTGCTGCCGCGCTCGCAGCTCCCAGATCTGGCCGAGCAGCACGAGGCTGATGATCACGCTCGCGGCCTCGAAGTACACGGGCGGTGCGCCGCCGTGGCCGACCGCGCCCGGGAACAGCGACGGCGCCAGAGTGATCGCCAAGCTGTACAGGTACGCCGCGCTTACGCCGAGAGCGATCAGCGTGAACATGTTGAGATGGCGGGTCCTCAACGACGCGACGCCGCGAGCGAGCAGTGGCCAACCAGCCCATACGACGACCGGCGTCGCCAGGCCCAGCTCGATCCACGCGAGTGCACCGCCAAGAGCGTGATGGATCGGCTGCCCGGGGATCAGGTCAGACATCCCGAGGACGAACACGGCGATGCTCGCCGGCAGCGTCCAGCGGAAGCGGCGACGAAAGTCAGTGAGCTCGGCGTTCTCGACCGGCTCGGACGTCGGCGTGACTGGTTCCAGAGCCATGCCGCAGATCGGGCAGGTCCCGGGGCCCTGCTTCACGACCTCCGGGTGCATCGGGCAGGTGTACTCGCCGGGTACGGCCGCGGCCTCGAGCGCTGGGGCCCCGAGATACGTCTCGGGCGCGGCGGCGAATTTGGCATGGCACCTCGTGCTGCAAAAATAGAAGGTCCGACCAGCATGCACGAGCGTCGCCGCGGCGCGCGCCGGGTCGACCGTCATGCCGCAGACAGGGTCCCGTTGCTCATCCTTGGCGGTCGCATCGTGGTCGTGGTGAGTCATGGGGTCGCTGACGCTCAAGCCCGAGGACTCTTACACCTGACCGTCGCCGACGGCAAAGCGGTCGGCCGCCTGTAATGGCTCACCGGTCGCTGCGTCAGCAGGGCCGGACCCCGCCGGTGCGCAACGGCGCTACACTGTCGATGCGAGACCTTTCGGAGATGCCAGGCATGATGACCCTCGACCAGGACCCGCCAGCGCTGCCCGACGCTCCCGATGTCGTGGCCCGCCTCGTCGCCAACCACCGCGAGTTTCTCGGGTTCTTGCAGGCCCGCGTGGGCAGTCGCGCTCTGGCCGAGGACGTCCTGCAAGATGCCTTCGCCCGTGGGCTCGGGAAGCTCGATAGCCTGCGCGACGACGAGTCCGCCGTCGCCTGGTTCTACCGGATCCTTCGCAACGCGGCGATCGATCACCACCGGCGCCACGAGGTCGTGCAGCGGCGGCTCGCGGCCTTCGCGGCCGAACTCGACGCCACAGAGCCCGACGATGAGGTACGCGGCGCCGTTTGCCAGTGTGTCGCCCGGCTCGCCGACAACCTCAAGCCAGCGTACGCCGAGGCGTTGCGCCGTATCGAGGTCGATGGCCTCGCCGTCAAGGACTACGCGGCGGAGGCCGGCATCACCGACAACAACGCCGCGGTCCGCGTGTTCCGGGCCCGAGAAGCGCTGAAGAAGCAGGTCATCCGCTCCTGTGGCACCTGCGCCGAGCACGGCTGCCTCGACTGCTCATGCAGGGCCTGACATGCGCTGTACACATGTGTCAGTCGGACTTGAGGATATTCTCAAATCACCACCGCGAATGATGCGCCACCGAGAGAAAGCTGAAACATTCCAAGCCGCATGCGCAGGCACACCGCGTGCTGGGAGTCGGGCCGACTCATGAGACCGTCTGACGTCTTCGTCGTCTTCAGCGCGCTGGCCAGCAGTGGGCTGGCATGCGCCTCCACGACCCAAACGGAAGCGACCGAGGTCCCGGCCAGGTCTTCGGGCAGCCGCGGTGAGAACTCCTGCCGTCATGAGCTCGGCCGATGCGGCGGACATAAGCCCGGTGATGGCTCATGCGGGGGCAGAGCGGCGGCCCCCAACGAAACGAAGGCGGCAACATCGCCGCCGCTCGAGGACGTGGTGCTCGCTCCCGGCGACTTCGCGGAGATCAACCTCGAGATGGCCGACGGATCGGCGACCGACGTCGCTTTCGACTCGGCGGGCGGACCACTCGAGTGGAACGTCCACAGCCACGACGGGGACAAGGTCGCCGTCCACGCCGAGGGCGTCGCTGCCGACGGAAAGGTGCGCTTCGCGGCGCCGGGCGCCGGGCTCTACTCGTACCTCTGGAAGAATTCAGGCACCAAGCCCGTGCGATTGACCGCCCGTCTCACGGCGCAAGGCGCCGTGCGCGTGCACTCCATTCACCCTGCGCCGTGAGTCGCTGTATCGGGAGCGCCCACGATGATCCACCCGCAATTCTCAACGACGTTCGCCCGCACGATCGGAGCGTCATGACGGACCCCAAGATCACCCGGCGTCTCGCCATCCTCGGAGGCGCCACGATCGGCGGCGCGGCCGTCGCGCTGGCGAGCCGAGAGGCGCAGGCCGCTGCCGCACCGGCTCATAAGTGGGAGACAAGCTACAGCGGCGGCCCCGAGCCCGCAGCGCGCTCGCCAGGAGAGGCTGGGCGTGACTACCAGCCGACCATCACGCCCAACGGCGCGACCTTGCCCTGGAAGGTCGTCGACGGCGTGAAGGTCTACCACCTGATCGCCGAGGAGGTCGATCACGAGTTCGCCCCCGGCCTGCGCGCCCGCTGCTGGGGGTACAACGGCAGGGTCCACGGCCCGACGATCGAGGCCGTCGAGGGCGACCGCGTCCGCGTCTACGTCACCAACAAGCTCGCCGCGCCGACGACGGTTCACTGGCACGGCGTCTTCCTCCCGAACGGAATGGACGGGGTCGGCGGGCTCACTCAGCGGACCATCGCGCCCGGCGAGACCTTCCGTTACGAGTGGACCTTCAAGCAACACGGCACCTTCATGTATCACTCGCACCACGACGAGATGACGCAGATGGCGCTCGGCATGATGGGCATGATCGTCGTCCACCCGCGCCGTCCGCCCGCAGGTCATCGCGTCGATCGAGACTTCGTCATCATGCTCAGCGAGTGGAAGATCGTGCCCGGCGCCAAGCGGCCCGATCCCAACGAGATGACGGACTTCAACGTGCTCACGATGAACGCCAAGGCGTTCCCTGGCACGGCGCCGCTGGTGTGTCGCAAGGGCGAGCGGGTGCGGATCCGGTTCGGCAACCTCAGCGCCATGGACCACCACCCGATCCACCTGCACGGCTACTACTTCAAGGTCGTAGCGACCGACGGCGGCGCGTTGCCGGTGGCGGCGCAGTGGCCCGAGACCACCGTCCTGGTCCCCGTCGGCAGCACGCGGGACGTCGAGTTCGTGGCAGACGAGCCCGGCGACTGGGCGATGCACTGCCACATGACCCACCACGTCATGAACCAGATGGGCCACGAGATCCCCAACATGATCGGCGTCGACACCCGCAAGCTCGGCGCCGAGGGCAGCCGGCTGGTCCCGGGCTACATGCCGATGGGCCAGCACGGCATGGGCGAGATGGGAGAGATGGATATGCCAGTCCCGAAGAACAGCATCCCGATGGTCGGCGCCAGGGGACAATTCGACTACATCACGATGGGCGGCATGTTCACGATCGTGAAGGTGCGCGACGAGGACATCGGCGACCAGAACCAAGATCCAGGCTGGTACAAGCACCCGCCCGGCACCGTCGCCGAACTCGCCAAAAAGCAGGACATGGACCGTGACGGCATCAAGGTTTGACCCGCGTGTGACTGGAGGCTCGTCGCGCATGCGAGCGTGGACGTTCGCTTCGCTGGCGGTCCTGACCGCGTGCCGCGCTGGACTCCCACCCGAGCCCCCTGGAGCCGACGCGGCCGACCCCGCCGCCTCCTCGACTCCCTACCGGCTCCCGCCGAACCCGTACGAGACCTCGGCGTTCGCCGGCGAACCAGCTCCCACGGCCGACGAACACGCGGGCCACGGCGGCATGAATCACGGCGGCATGAACCACGGCGGCATGAACCACGGATCAAGCCCCGCGGCCGCGCCGACAGGGCCCGATTCGATGAGCCATCAACCCAGCTCTGCTGATTCTGCACCCGCGCCGACTCCACCCGCCAAGCCCGACCACAGCAGCCACGGAGCCACGAGGACAAATGCGGCGGACTCGCAAGCCATGCCGCCGAGCATGCCCATGCCGGAGGCGCCGCGATGAGTGTACGAGGGATGGTCCTGGCTCTCGTAGCGCTCTCCTCTGCGTGCGCGTCGGTGAAGCCGACCGAGTCGCGCCGCGAGGTCGGCGATCTGGTCGAGCGACGTGTCGGCGTCCCGGACGCGGTCCCCGAGGAGCAGGACGCCGAGAGCCGCGCCCGTGTGCGTGCCCGCGTCGACGATCTGATGGCCCAGCCGTTGACGGTCGAGCGCGCCCTCCAGGTGGCGATGCTCAACAACCGAGAGCTGCGCGCGACGCTCGAGGACCTCGGCGTCGCCCAGGCTGACCTCGTGCAAGCCGGCCTGTTACAGAACCCGGTGATCTCCGGCGACCTCGTCAACTCGACGAAGGGCTATGGGCTCGGCGGCGGCCTCGCGCTGTCGCAGAGCCTCCTCAGCGCCTTCTTGATCCCGGCCAAGCGGAACATGGCGAAGACCCGTCTGGCGCGTGCGGTCGTGATGGTCGGCCAGGCGGCGCTGATGCTGGCGCGCGACGTACGGGTCGCCTTCGTCACGGCGCAGGCGGCCGAGCAGGCCCTCGGCCTCCACCGCGGCCGCACCCAGGCCGCCGAGGTCGCCAACGAGCTGGCGCAGCGGCAGTTCGACGCTGGCAACATCTCGCCACTGGATCAGCAGCTGTTCGCTGCGGCGCTCGATCGGTCGCGGGTCGACCTCGCGGATGCGCAGCTCGCCGTGACCGTCGCGCGTGAAGATCTGACGCGCCTGCTCGGGCTCTGGGGGCAGGACGTCGCGTGGACCTTCGCGGCGCCGCTGGACAGCGCCTTGCCGCCGGAGACGGAGCTCGGCAGCCTCGAGCAGCAGGGGCTGCGGGACCGGCTCGACCTATCCGCGGCGCGCTACGAGGCCCAATCGATCGAGTATGCCCTGACGCTGCGCCGCCGGGGCATGCTGCCCGAGCTCGAGGTCGGGCTCTCGGCGCGCAACGAGGTCGGCGACGACCCCGGCCACGAGTGGGTGCTGGGCCCGTCGCTCTCCCTCGAGCTGCCGATCTTCGACCCCGGCCACGCGGACATCGCTCGCATCCAGGCGTATCTGCGCCAGGCCCAGCATCGGCTGCAAGACGCAGCGATCCACATGCGCTCCGAGATCCGCGTGCACCGGGCGGAGCTCGTCGCGGCGCGCCGCAAGGTCGAATACTACGAGCGCACCGTGCTGCCGCGCGCCGAGTCGGTCACCGAGCTCACCCTTCGCCAGTACAACGCGATGCTCGTCGGCACGTACCAGCTCCTGGAGACGCGCACGGATCAGATCGACACACAGCAGAAGTACGTCGAGGCGCTGCGCGACTACTGGGTCGCGCGAAGCGAGCTCGAGCTCGCTGTCGGCGGCCACTTGCCAGCCGGAGGCAAGTGAGGACCCCATCCCCCGCCTGGCGGACGTCCGCCTCGAGGGCGGCGGTAACGTCCCGGCGCCCGCTAACTTTGACAGGGGCCGTGCGCTGTGCGCGACGGTATGTTCACGACTGTCCAGGTGCGAGACACTCGCAAGCGATCCGGCAGGTCCAAGCTCTCGCGGGGGATCACCGCGTAGAAGGTGACATAGGAGACATGATGCGACGAACCCTCCAGCTCTGCTCGCTCGCCCTCGCTGTGCTGCCCGCATGCGGCGTCACCGAGGACAACGCCCCGCCAGCGGTGCCAGTCGGTGCCGTGGCCTTCATCGACGAGGACCCCGATCCGGGCCACATCGAGATCACGGTGGTCGCCGGGCCGGCGCGCTGGGAGTACCTGCCCGGCAAGCCCGCGGACGTGTGGGCCTACAAGGACGCCAACGCCCCGGACGCCACGGTGCAGGTTCCCGGCCCGATGCTCATCGGTCGGGTCGGCGACCGCGTCACGGTGCACCTTCGCAACGAGCTGCCGGAGACGACCACGATCCACTGGCACGGCCTCAAGGTGCCCGCGGCGCACGACGGCAGCCACGTCTCGCAGAAGCCGGTCGCGCCTGGCGACACGTTCACCTACGAGTTCACGCTCACCGATGCGGGGACCTTTTGGTTTCACCCGCACCTCGACGGCGAGAACCAGATTGAGCGCGGCCTGTACGCGCCGATCGTGGTGCGCGGCGCCGATGACATCGTGGTCGACGCCGAGCGCATGTTCGTGCTCGATGACGTGAAGATCGAGTCGAGCGGCAAGCTGTCGGAGACGATCACGCCGCTCGACCTGATGGTTGGCCGCCAGGGCAACGTGCTGCTGGTCAACGGCATGAAGCAGCCGCAGCTCTCGACCGAGGCCGGGGCCCGCGAGCGCTGGCGCCTGCTCAACGCCGCGAACGGGACGTTTTTCAACGTCACGTTGCCGGGGCACAAGCTGCGGGTGATCGCGTGGGACGGCGGCCTGTTGCCCGCGCCTTACGAGACCGACACGCTGGTGATCGCCCCCGGCGAGCGCTACGAGGTGCTCGTCGATCTCGCGGGTGCCAACGGCGAAACGCTCACGCTTCAGACGCTGTTCTACGACCGAGGGCACGACCTGCCCGACTTCGGCCCGCGCCCGCTGCTGACCCTTCAACTCGACGGCGAGGTCACCGGCCCGCGCCCGGCATTGCCGACCCGGTGGGGCGATGTCCAGGCGCTGCCGATCGATGCAACCACGCGCGTACGCAAGTTTCTGCTCGAAGAGGAGGAGGCCGCGACGCCCGCCGAGGAGCCGCGCTTCTTCATCAACAAGGAGGTCTTCCCGGACGTGACCCCGATCTCCGTCGGCATGGATGACCTCGAGATCTGGGAGGTCAGCAACGACGCGACGATGGACCACCCGTTCCACCTCCACGGGACCTTCTTTCAGGTGCTCGATCAGCCGGTGCTCGGCTGGAAGGACACCGTCAACGTGCCGCAGAAAGGGAGCGTCCGCTTCGCGGTGCGCTTCGATAACCCAGGCGCGTGGATGTTCCACTGCCACATCCTGGAGCACGCGGATCGCGGGATGATGGGCGTCCTCGACGTCAAGCACTGAACCGGCTGAAAAAAGCGAGCAACTCATGCACCCTAAGCACGATCATTCGACCTCACGACATCCTGGCCTTCGCACCGCCCTCATCCTCGGCGGCCTGCTGGCTGCCAGCTGTGGCGGCGAGCATAATGGCGACACCAGCGGCTCCGCCGGGAGCGCCGAGCATGGTTCTCACGAGGGCGGCGACAGCAGCGAGTCTACCGCCGTGACCTCCGCAGACGAGTCCAGCTCGGGTTCGACGAGCGCGACGGGTGGCGCCGTGGAGCCGCCGGCCGCGCCGACGGATCTTGTCGCCTCGCTGCTCGAGGGGGGCGCGCACAGCACCTGGAAGGACGCCTCCGACAACGAGGACAACTTCATCCTCGAGAAGAAGGCCGAGGGCGCCACCGAATACACTCTGGTCGCCGAACTCCCGTTCGACTCGGTCACGTACCATGACATCGACGTCAAGGCCGGAACGACCTACACGTACCGCGTCAAGGCCGTCAACGCTGGCGGCGAGTCTGTCTCCAACGAAGCGATGATCGCCATTCCCTGACCGCGCCGCCAGGCGCCTCGAGGAGATCGAGGCGCCGACATTCTTCGTCAGTCGAGGAGGCCAGCGAACATCGGCCTTGCTGCACGAATTCCGCTGGCGAAGATGCGAGCGGTGTCCATAGAGATGAGTTCTGTCGCGTCGTAGATTGCGTGGCGCCGCTGCGGGTCGGCACGCCCGGCCTCAATTGTCTTTCCCACGAGCATATTGTATTTATTCCCGAGCACTTCAAATCCCAAGAAGTTCTTGAGCTCCTTGATGTGCGTCTCGCTGGTCGCCTTTCGAAAATCAAAATGCACCCCCCCGAGGGCATTCGCGTGCATCTTCAGAACGTCCATTCGGGTGTAGAACCGCGACTTCCAGTAGAACATCCGTTGATCGAAGAACGACTTTGCTCGCTGCGGCATGACAAATTGTGCCAGCGAGTCATGGAGGTCGCCGTTTGCCGTCCCACCTCTTGCCATGGCCACTACGTCCGGCAACATAGAGGACACGGCAAAAGGACCGACCTCAACGAGGCCCATCCAGTGGACGTAAAGACCTGCCTTGCATAGTTTCAGCGTCTTCGCGTTGCTCCTGATCGGGAAACCAACTTGATGCGGCAGGATGAATTGCTGAGCCTTGAAAAACAAGGCTTCGACCATCCACCGTCGAAGGATCGGCGCAAAGATGGCACGCGTGGCCGAGGGTTTTGCAAGGCCCTCAGCGAACTGATCGTCCAGGATTTGGACGTCTTCAAGGAGTTGGCTAACCAACTCCTTGTCGTCCGAGCTGAGGGACGCTGGCATTTACGGGACAGAGTGCCCCGCGGCGCGATCAAGCGCAAGGTCCTGCTACTCCATGTTGAGCTTGAGCGAGGCGGTGCCCTCGTTGCCGTCGATGTCGGTCGCGGTCAGGGTGACCGTGTGCACGCCCACCGTGTTGAGCGGCGCGCTGAAGTCGGTGCCCGTGCCGATCTGTCCGTCGAGGTCGCTGGTCCACACGAGCGACGCTCCGGGGATCACGCCGTCCTGGGGGTCGTTGGCCAGGCCGATGAACGGGATGTCGACGCCAACCTTGCGCGTCTCGCCGTCGCCCGGGTGGTTGATCTGCGCGACGGGGTCCTGGGGACCGGGGTCCGGCGGTGCCTCGCAGTCGACGCCGGGGTCATCGATGCGCGGCGCACCGGCCTCGATCCACGCCTTGATCGTCGCAATCTCCTTCGTGTCCATCACCTTGCCGAGCGGCATCGCCTGGCTCGGCAGCGGCATGCCACCGCTGTCCTGCGCGCAGAACGGGCCGCCGTTGATCTTCTGAAACACGTAGCTCGCCTCCGGCTTGCACGGCACGACGTAGCGCATGCGCGGGTCGAAGGTCTCGCACTGCCAGGCGTCGAGCTGCATCAGGCGGTCGTACAGCTCGATGTCCGGGCAGCCGGTGGGCTTGCCCGAGTCGGGGCCGGCGTAGTAGTTGGCACCGAGCGAGGCGTCCTCGAGTGCCAGCCATCCGCGGCACTCGCTCTTCGCGTCGGCCGAGTAAGCGACGCGCGAGTGACAGGCGTTGTCGCCGGCTCCGCAGCTCTTGTTGAAGATCGGGACGATGTCCGGCTCGAACAACGGCATCCCCACCTCGCCGGTCTCGGTGTTCGTGTCGCTGTCCGTGCCCGTGTCGACGGTCGTGACGCTGTCCGCCGTCGTCGACGGCGGTGCGGTGGTGGGTCCGGCCGATGTCGGCTCGGCGGTCGTGGTCGCCGTACCGGGCCCCGTCGGCGAACCACTGGTCTCACCGGCCTCCGATCCCGTCGGGTCGTTCCCCGAACTGGTGTCACCGCCCGCGGGGCAGCCGAACAGGAACAGTGAGGCGAGGCCAGTGAACAGGGGGTGGTGGCGCATCAAGGTAAGCCTTCCATCGAGTCTCGGGGTCCCGGTCCGCCGTGTGAAGGCGAAGGCGAGGCGACGTTGAGGTCGCCCATCATACCCCCCTCCGCGTGCTCGGGGATCTGGCAGTGAAACATCCAGCGCCCGGGCGCATCGAGCCGGACGGCGAGCTGGATCGTGCTGTGGGCGTCGATGCGGACGGTGTCCTTCCACGCCAGGTGCGGCTCGGAGACCCCGTCGCGATCGAGGACCTGAAAAAAGAAGCCGTGCAGATGGAAGGGGTGCGCGCCGTCGTTGTTATTCTCGACCCGCCACACCTCGAGGTCGTCCAGAACGGCGCCCATCGGCGTGTTGAAGGGCCAGACCTCGTCGTTGATCATGAACAGCGGACCCCCCGGTCGCTCGAGATCCTCCTGCAGCGCGATCGTGCGAACGGGCGTCGCAGCGTCGACCTCGAGAGGCTCGATCGTCCGCGTAAAGCGGCCGGGGTCGATGATCTCGGGTGGGCTCCCAGGGTCCACGAGGACGACCTCCAGGACGTCCGCCGCGGGCACAACGCCGTGCCCGCGTTCGACGGCCTCGGTTCGCAGCATGAGCCGCTCGCTCGCGTCTGGCATCGCCACGAGCACATCGAAGCGCTCGCCCGGGCCGACGAGTAACTCGTCGGTCGTGTAGGGCTCGGCGAGGGCGCCGCCGTCGCCGCCGACCACGGTCCATGTGACCGCCGGCAGGGTCAACGCGAAGAAGCGGCCGTTCGCCGCGTTCACGATCCGCCAGCGCTCGGTGGTACCGCCCGCAGTGACGATGCTGGGCACCTCCTGGCCGTTCACGAGGATGACCGCGCCGTGGCGGCCGAGCATGATGTCGTCCATGTCGGCCTCGAGGCGGACCTCACCGTCGTCCGCCAGGTCGACGTCGTCGAGCACCAGCACTCGCTCGGCGGTGACTGTCGGCTCGTCGCGGCCTCGCACGAGCAGCGGCCCGTGGAGACCGAGCTCCATCTGCTCGTCGGGCTCGACGTGCGGGTGGTACCAGAACAGCCCGGCGTCCTGCGCGACGAACTCGTAGACGAAGCCGTCACCGGGGTAGACTGCGCCCTGGATCATCGGGTTGCCGTCCATCTCGGCCGGTAGGCGCAGCCCGTGCCAGTGGATCGTCGTGGTCCGTTCTCGCATCTCGTTGGTGAAGCGAACCTGCAGCAGTGCACCGACCGGGACGACGATCAGCGGGCCCGGCACCGATGCGGCCGAGCCCGGGCGACCGAGGTCGCGGTACGCCAGCACCGACGCCTCGCGCCCGTCTCCGCGGTAGTCGACCTGCGCTTCGGTCGCGGCGAGGTGTACCTCGACGACGCCGGGGTCGGGGTCGAGGTCGACCGCCTCGATCGGCGCAGTGAGGGCCGGCCGAAGCGGTTGCAACGGCTCGGACGGCTCGGGCCCGGCGCATGCAGTCGCCGCCATGTAGAGCAGGAACGCCCGCGGGGCCGAGACGCGCATGGCGTTATCAGGGGGGGCCAGGGACATGAGGGGCGACCTCCACCCTAGCGCATCTGGCCGATCTGCGGCTCCGGTTCTGCCGTGTCCTCCGCGACGTCCCGCGCGTGATCATGAAACTCCCCGTCATCGCCTGCTCGCGCGTCGCCCTGCCGTCATCACCAGCGCCGAACGAGCCGCCTGCGGCATGGATCGAACTGGGCGAACGACCCGGAGCCCGTGCCGAGCGACGGCCCGCGTGACCGCCTCACCGAGCAGGCGCCGGGCCAGGTGTGCGACGACGTACAGCTCGGCCGGCTACGGCGTCAACGTGCCAGCTCGCCGCGGCGGGTGGTGTTGCAACACGTCCGCGACGCAGCGCCCCATCTCTCCCTGTGGGGGGCCGTCGTTGATCTTCAGCGGCCCGGCTGGGTCGTACTTGATCACGAGGCGCGTGGTTGGGTGCGGCTTGCACTTGGCCAGGGCTGCGCGGCGATCGAAGCGCGGTGCGGGCGGGCGCTTGTTGTCCGGCGCGGCGATGGCCTCCTGGGCGACCTTGACGTCTGCCTGCGGTTGGACCGGGACCTCACCCTGCAACACCGCCGGCCCGATCGTCGCCGAGCCATCGACGGACGGCGACACCGTTGCTTGCGGTGGCTCCGCTGCTGGCGGGCAGGAGAGCGGGGCCGCGAGCGTTCGCAGTGGTGCTGCCGTGCAATCGATCGTCGGCGGGGTCGAGCGCACCGCGAGCCAGGTCGGCAAGATCAACGCGCCGAGTCCGGGCGCCAGCCACCACGCGCGCCGCTTGCGTTGCTGCTGGGCTGCGATGTCGCGCACCGCCACACGCAGCGCCTCGGCCATGGAGGCCGCGCTGTGGTGACGCCGATCGCGAACATCGAGCGCGCCGCGAAGGACGGCGCGCAGACGCGGCGGCAGCGGCATCTTGTCGAGCGCGCTGCACGGCTCGGCGTCCAGCGGATCGGGTAGCGCTGTCCCGACAAGCATCGCGTACCAGAGCGCACCGACGGAGAAGACGTCGGCCCTGTAGTCGCCGGGGCGGCCATGCAGACGCTCTGGCGCGATGTAACCCTCCGACCCGTAGATGATCTTCGACACCGACGCGTCGGGGGGCGTCAGCACCAGCCCGCGATCCTCGATCACGCGCGCGTACCCGAGGTCGAGCAAGTAGGTGCGCTCGATGCCGTCGCGGACCTCGATCATGCAGTTGTTCGGCGAGATGTCGCGGTGGGCCACACCGCGGGCGTGCAGGGCGGCGAGCCCCGCGAGCACATCGAGCACGATCGGGACGCTCTGCGACCACGGCACCGGCCGATCTTTGGAGTGCGCCTTGAGGCTCTTACCGTCGACGAACTCGAGCACGATGTAGCGGCGGCCGCCGACCCAGCCGAGATCGTAGGCGGGCACCAGATTCGGGTGTCGGATCTGTGCGGCGAGCTGCCCCTCCTGCACGAAGCGGCGCACGAGGAGCGGGTCCTTGTCGTGTTCGGGGTGCAGCACCTTGACCGCAACCTTGGCTCTGGTAGTCGTGTCGCTCGCGGCGTAGATCGTTGCCATGCCCCCGCAGCCGATCCGTCGCTCCAACTGGTAGCGGTTGCCGAGGAGACGGCCCGAGAAGTCATGGTCAGGCGGGAAACGCAAACCGACGTCAACGTCTTCGTTCATGGCTAAAACTCCAGTCTCAGGCGGATCCCCGCGGTGGGCAGGATCGACGGTTGCAGGGAGAGTCGGCCGTCGCCGCGCTTGCGCCGGACGTCGACGACGAGCAGGGCTGCGCCAGCGACCGTCAGCGCTCCCGCCGCGACGCCGAACCCGATCGCCATGTGATCGGCCCGTTCACCCCGCGCGCGGATCGATGCGAAGTCGTCGCCGTTGCCGATCGTCTGGCCCGGGTCGCCGTTCACGGCGTCGGCCTGCGTGCGGAGGGAAGCGCCGTGAACGAGCGCGCCGATCATGGCGCCGCCGAGTCCGAGCCCGAGACCGAGTGCCACGCCCCCGGCGATCCGAAGGGGACGGCGATCCGGTCGGCGCACCGGCTCGGATCGCCGCGGCATCACGGCGCCATCAGCTCGGCGCGGGCTTACGGGGATAACCACTGCAGTGGTGGGCCGGGCGGGCTCGGGTTCGGAGCACGCGGCGAGCTCCGGCGTCAGCTCCGAGAGCAGGGCATCGACGTCCTTGCGGTCGTTCGGTCTGTCTTCGGCTCCGGGTGCGGCCAGCTGCGCGGCGAACGTCCTCAACATGCGCGCGTCGACACAGAGGGCCTCCTTGTGGCCAGCATCATGCGCGCGGCGGTAGAGGCGGTTGGCGTCGAACGCGAGCACCGAGCGGCTCGCCAGGCTCGCGGCGGCCTCGAACGCCATGCGGCATTCGTCCGCGGCGGCCGCGTAGCCTGCGGCCGCTCCCGCCTTCGCGCTCGGGGCGGCGTCGGCGAGCGCCTGGCAGGCGGCCTCATGCTCGCGCCACAACTCGGCCGGACCGGTGAGCTCTGGCGGGGCCAGAGCCAGGGCGAAATACAGGGCGGTGAGGGTCATAGCCGCAGATCCTACCGGATCGCCGTGGCTCCGCGCCCAGTAAACTCTCACTGGCCAGACCGGGTCATTTTTTGGGGGACAGGACGCGCGGACTTGCGCTAGCCTGCCAGGCATGATCCGGCTCCCTGGTCTGCCCTCCGCCCCGCTCCTGGTCGTTGCATGCCTGGCCCTGCCGGTCCCGCTCGCCTGCTTCGGCAACGTCGAGCTGGAAGCGTGCACCTTCACGGATCCGACAGGTTGCGATGATGCGGCCAGCGCCACTGCTTCCTCTACAGGTGCCGCCCCGACAGGTGCCGCCCCGGGCGACGCGGGTGTCACCACCACGTCGGGCACGTCGAGCGGCAGCGTCGGCACGACGGGCGAGGGTGCGAGCGCCGGAGCGACGACGACAGGCGACCCCGACACCGGCACTGACACAGACACGATCGGCGAGCCGATCGATCCGCCGCCGACGATCGACGATCTGGTCTGCGACCCCGAGGTCGCCGATGAAGTCGGCCCCACGGTCTGCACCTACACCGCGAGCGCGGACGCAGTGGCGGCCGATCTCCTGGACGATGGCGAGGTGATCGCCAGCGGGCCGGCGAGCGGCTCGGTGATCTTCCCGGTCACGAGCGGCCCGAACAATAACCCAGGCAGCATGATCACGGTCACGGTGCGCGACGAGGCGGGCCAGACCGCGTCCGCGTCGCTGTACCAGGCGAGCACGGTCAAGGAGCCCGGCACGATCAAGTGGACGACGCTCGAGCCGAACGACGGCGCGTTCAGCACGGCGGGTGCCGTCGCGCTGCAAGGGGACTACGTCCTCGCCGCCGGCGTCCACTACAAGAACCCCCAGGTGATCGGCACCCTGCGCCGCTACGATCAGGGCGGCGTATGGATGCCCAGCGACGTCGGGTGGAGCAAGTCGCACAGCGACTGGACCAAGCTCGCCTGGCTCAAGTCGGGCAACTTCGGGCCGACCGGGCTCGCGGTCGACGCCGATCAGAACATCCTCCTCGTCGGCATCGGCTTCGAGAATGGCCAGCCGCGCAGCTACGTCGCCCGCTTCGACCCGAACGGCAAGTTCCAGTGGGAGATCGCCGGCCTGGTCGGGACCGAGGCTCGCGGCGTCGGCGTCCAGCCGGACGGTACGATCTACATCGCGGGCGCGAAGCGTACCAGCGTCAATCCCGAGCGGTGGGACATGGAGATCTCAGTGTACGGTGCCGACAAGACCGCCTACGGGCCGATCCCGTACAGTGACCCGGGTGACGACGAGAACCACCGCAGCGAACGCGGTCGCGCCGTCGTCGTGCTCAAGAGCGGCCGCGTGGTCATCCTCGGCACGCGGGAGATCGTCAACCCGGAAGACCCGAACAATAAGGACAAGGTGATCACGCGCGGCGTGGGGTTGCTGTTCGAGGGCAAGGGCAAGCGCGTCGGCAACGACTGGACGTCCCCTGGCGACAAGCTGAAGCACGACGCCATCCTGGCGGGGGCGGCCACCAAGGAAGGCTTTGCGACCTGCGGCTATGCGCACGCCGACCCGGATGAGCCGGGGAGTAAGAACCAGATCCTCATCCGCTGGCACGGCGAGGACCTCCAGGAGATCAAGGCCCCGCGCCTGGAGACCACGCAGGGCGCGGCCATGTGCAACGCGCTCGGTTACAACATGGAGGGCGCGACGATCGTCGGCGCGCACGTCAACGTGCTCGGCGAGAACGACAACCAGTGGATCTTCGCCGTGCGCGACGCGGCCGATCTGCGGGTTGACTACCTGAAGCACAACGGCGCGAGCAACGGCCCCGATCGCGTGCAGGCGCTCGACTGCGAGTACCTGTGCGCGTGGGCCGGCGTCGAGTCGGTCGACGGCGCCGTGCAGTGGATCGCCGGCCTCCTCCGCGGGTAGCGGTCACCCAGGGATCAAGAGCGAGCACTGCTCGACGATCGTCGCGGCCATCGCTTGCAGGGCGGGGATGTAGCTCTCGACGCAGGTGCTCTCGAAGCGTCCGTGCGCCGCGGCCTCCGCGAACAGGCGCAGCGGGTTCGCGCCGGAGGGCCCTCCTGGACACTTGCCATTCCCCAGGTCCTGGTCGTTCGACAGGACGAGCGTGACGATCGCCTCCTCGTTGCCGCCCTTGGCGGCGACGAGCGCGTCGTACCAGTCCTGCGGCGTCCCCGGGGTGAGGTTGTCCTGCGTACGATTGAGGACCACCACCGCGAGGAGCGCGTCCTTACGGAGAAAGCCGTCGTTGCAGCCACCGCTCAACATGTCGGGCTCGAGCGCGTCCTGCATCACGGTCATCGGCACCGGCGTCTTGGGGCCCTCGCCGACGGTGGCGATGCACTTGAACATCGCCTCGGGGTTAGGCTCGCCCTTGACGATGTAGCGGTTGTCGCCGAACAGGTCGCAGCGCTTGTTCGTCGCGCCGAAGTTGCCGGTGATCGTCACCCCCGCGCCGGACACCGTGTCGCACAACTCGAACGGCCCCTTGCAGGGGTAGTCCTCGGGGCCGTCGTACTCCGCACAGCCAGGCAGCATGCAGCCGGTGCAGTCGTAGCAGGCGTCGCACTTGTTAAGGAGCGCGTTGCCGCCGGCTTCCACGACCATGATGTGGTAGTCGAAGTCGGCGAACTCATCCGCGAGCATCGCGGTGAACGCCGGGAACGCCTCCTGGAGCTGCGTCTGGTTGTACTTCATCGAGTACCAGGACGAGATCACGAACAGGAAGTCGATCTTCCCCTGACAGCCGATCGGCTGCCCGCCGAAGTCGGGGATCAGGCCCATGTCCAGCGTCGACATGTTGCCCGCGGTCGTACCGCTCGCGCTCGCGGCCCCGCTGCCGCTGTCCTCGGCGCTGGTGCTGCCGGAGCTGCTGGTGCTCGCCCCGCTGCCGGAGCTGCCGGAGCTGTCGCCGGTCGACGTGATCGGGTGCGGCCCGCTGGTGAAGCTGGACGATGCCACGTCGCGGCCGCAGCCCGGGATCAGCTCAAGCGCGGCGCTTAGGACGGCGAGGTGACGCGGGCGCATCATCGCGCGATACTACCGCAGCCCGCGAGGGACGGCCAGCCCACGTCCAGTCGCGGGCGGCGATGAGGCCGGCGATCTCGTCGAGCGACACGCCCTGCTCGCGCATCGCCACGATGAAGCGCGCCTGGTCGAGCACGTGCGCCGGGAAGCGGTTGAACATCCCGCCCGGGTAGCCCTGCGAGACCATGACCGGCTTGGTCAGGAGGCCGCGCTCGATCCACACGCGGATCGTCCGGCGGGTCATGCCCGCGGCCTCCATGATGTCCGCCATCGTGGCGAACAGGGGATCGAGCCGTCGGCGTTCGGTCATGGCGCGGCATGGTACGCGGCCCCGAGGGTCGCGCGCTACCGGCGTCGGCCGCCCTTGGGTGTGGCCGGGGGCGCCTGCGGGCGCGCCGCTGCCTTGGCCTTGCGGGCCTCCTGCTTGTCCATTTCGGCGAGCATCACCCGGACCTCGTCGTAGGTGAAGCCGCCGGCCCGCTTCGCCGCGATGAAGCGGGCCCGCTCGGCGGCGTAGGCCGGGAAGCGGTTGAAGACCCCGCGGATGCCGAGCGACACCTTGAGCGGCTGCGGAAGGAACCCCATCTCGACCCACACCGACACGGTCCGCCTGGCGATGCCGGCGGCGGCCATGATGTCGTCGGTCGACACGAACGCGGGGTCGAGGCTGCGGGTGGTGGACACTGCCCGCCGAGTATACGGGACCCGCGCGCTCGCGCGCCAGCGCCAGCACCACACCGAAACGGCGCTCAAACACCCCCTTGCGCCTCTACCGGGCCCGGGTGTAGCTTCAATGTGGCCAGTGAGAGAACTATAAAACAGGAGTAGCCGCAGATGGATGACACCGACGCCAACACCCCGAGACACCGCGAGGCCGCACAGCTCCCACGTTCGCCGCGAGCCCGCGGCCACGCCCCGACCCCGCGCATCATCCCCGCGTCGACGCTCGCGCCGGGGCTGGCGACCATCATCGTCTCGCTCCCCGACCGCACGATCCGCAGCCGCGTGTTCATGGTCCAGGTCCAGCCGCACGGCTACGTGCAGGTCGCGTTCGCCTCGGGCGACATGATCACGCTCTCGCCACGCACCATGGTCGGCAGCATCGAACGCCCGGCCGGGCCGCACCGACCACGACCGCCGCGTCTGAGCAATGCGAGCTGAGGAGGACCATGACCACCGACTCCCTCACTCACCCGCTCCCTTTCTTTCACCACGCGGCGACCGCCCGCGTCCTGTACATCGCCGCTGGGCCGTGCCCGCTGGTGTTCTCGATCTCGCTGAAGGACATCGGCCGGCACGCGCCCGTGGTGAACCACGGGCCGGTGCTGCACCGGGCGACCCACCCGTTCGGCCAGTCAACCACCGTGGCCTCGCTCGCCGCGGACGCGGTGCGTCGCGACTTGGCCGAGGCCACGCCGCTGGCGTCCGGCCCGCTGGACGAGACGATGTCCCTGTGGGCGAACTTCTGCGACGACGTCGCGGATCGGCTCAACGATGACGAGCCGCTCGCGGAGGCGCTTGATGACACGTGGGTCCTTGGCGACGGACACGACGTCGACCTGGACGACGAGCCGGCGGCGGCCACGGGTGGCGAACTTGTCGCCGGGAGCCCGCCATGACCCGGCTGCATGTGCGCCAAGGCATGACCTTGCTGAGGGAGCCCGTCCAACCCGCTCGCCCAGCTCCACACGGCGACCGAGACCGTCGCCGGCAACATCGTCGAGACCGCCGGGTGATCGGGATGATGCCGGTGAGGCGCTGTGTCCTCGCCAAGTTGCGACGGCTCAGGTAGCCGGCGCCCACCAGTGCGCTTCGCAGGCCGACAACGAAAACCGATGGACGCTCGGTTTTCGGGCTGGTAGGGTCCTGGCGCATGCGAGCCAGTCCGCTCGGAGCCCTCGAGGCCGCCGTCATGGAGCACCTGTGGGCGCGGGGCAGCGGCGACGTCAAGAGCGTCCACACGGCGCTCAAGGCCCGCAGGATCACCCTCAACACCGTGCAGTCGACCCTGCGCCGGCTGTTCGACAAGCAGCTCTTGCGGCGCGAGAAAGTCAGCCACGCGCACATCTACAGCCCGCGGCTGACGCAGCCGGAGTATCACCGCCAGGTGCTCGCCGACGTCGTCGGCGATGTGCTGCGAGGCGGGGCCGATGCAGCGCTCTCGGCTTTCGTCGATCTCGCCGCCGAGGCCGATGAGGCCCACCTGCGGACGCTCGAGCAGTTGATCGCTACCCGGCTGCAGGCCCGCTCCGGAGGCGCAACGTGACGGCCGGATCGTCGCTTGTGTTGTGGCTCGGGATCGCCGGCTTGCTTGGTGCGGCAGCTGTATCGCTCGCGCTCGCGTTGTCTCGGCCGCGCCTACTGCTGACGCTCGGTCGCCTCGCACCAGCGCGTCGCGCTCGCGTCTTGACGACCCTGTGCCTCGCGCCGCTCGGGGCCGGTGTCGTGCTCGCGCTCGCCTGCCTGCTCCCGTCGCTCTACGCCTCGCTGTGGCCCGGGCTCGACCACTGCACCCGCCACGCCGATGAGCACCTGCACCTGTGTCTGGTGCATCCGCCCCAGGCGACGCTCGGACTGACCTCGTTGCTCATCGCCTGTGGCGGAGCCGCGCTCGTGCTCGTGCGTGCTGTGCCCGGCCTCGTGCGCCTGCTCCGCGCGCGCCGGGTGCTCGCGCGTCTGCGCAGCGTGAGCAACTCAGTCGACCTGCCTGGCGTGCGCAGCGTCGACAGCGACGCCGTGTTCTCGTTCACCGGTGGCCTGCTGCGCCCCGACATCTACCTGTCACGCGGCCTGCGCGAGCAGATGCAACCGATCTTGCTCGCCGCCGTGCTGGCGCACGAGCGGGCCCACGTGCACCGACGCGACGTCCTGCGTCGCCATCTCGCCCAACTCGGCGCCCTCCTGCACGCCCCTGGCACCGCTCGCGCCCTCCTGTCCGCGCTGGAGCTCGCCTGCGAGGAGGCATGCGACGCCGAAGCCGCGATCGCACTCGGTGATCGCGTCCAGGTCGCCCAGGCGATCGTCGCGGTCGCGCGGCTCGGGCCCCGCCCTCCACCCGCGCTCGCGGCGGGCGTCGTCGGCTTCACCGCAGAGGCCCTGACGCACCGCGTGACCGCCCTGTTGGCGCCCCCGCCCTCCGAGCCCATCCGGTCCCGCTGGCCCCTCGCAGGTGCCTTCGTGGCGCTTGTGGTGCTCGCGCCGGCCCTGCACCACGCGACCGAGACCGTCCTCTCGCTGCTCGCCCATCCGTGATCCGCATGCCGTCCCACCCGCGCGTCGTCGCCGACAAAAAACCGAGGGCCGCTCGGTGTTCACAACGGGTCGCGTTCGCGCTCACGCTGTTGACCACGTTTCCGGCCCACGCCGCGCCCGTCGCAGCGATCGACGAGCCCACCGCGGTCCGCCGCGCCCTCGCCCGCACCGCCGTCACCGACATCATCGAGGGCGACGTCGAGGCCGCCCGCGCCACCGCGGTCGAGCTACGCACCTGGCAAAACCCCGAGCTGGCCTACACCCGCGAGCAGACCTACGGCAGCGCCGGCACCGGCGAGGACTACCTCTGGCTCGCCCAGACCTTCGACATCGGCGGCCGTCGCAACCTGCGTGGCCGCGCGGCGATGCTGCGCAGCGAGAGTGCCGCGGCCCGCGGCGAGGCGCTCAAGGTCTGGCTCGCCGCCGAGGTCCGCCAGCGCTACCACGATATCGTCTTTCGCCGCCTACGGGCCGAGGCCCTGGCCCTCTGGTCGCAGCGTCTCGGCACTGCATTGACGGCGATCGCCGCGCGCGAGAAGGCCGGCGATGTGGCCCGCTACGATCGCCGTCGCCTCGAGCGCGAGCTGGCCCTCGCTCGTGCCCGCGAGGAGGTCGAGGCCACCGCGCTCGTCAAGGCGTGGGCCCGCCTGGCCGCGCTGGCCGAGCTCGACGCCGCAACGCCGCAGCCAGTGCCCGGGAACCTGCTGCCCGCGACCCGCCCCGAGCCAGCAGACCAATACCTCGCCCGCGCCGCCACGCGCCCGGACATTCGCGCCCTCGAGCGCGGCGAGGCGGCGACCGAGCTCGACGCCCGGGCAGCGACTCGCGCTCGCGTCCCCGAGCTCACGTTCGGCGCCGGCTGGAAGGGTGTGCAATACGTCGGCGGCCTGCGCAGCGACGGCTTCGTCATCAACGCCGCCGTCACGCTGCCGGTCGTCGACCGCGGCCAAGGTCCGCGACGCCGCGCCGACGCCGAGGGTCAGGCGCTGCGGGGTCGCGCGACCCTGGCCCGCCAGGAGCTCACCGGCGAGATCCTCGGGTTGCGCGCCGAGGCCGATCGCCTGCACGTGCTCGCCGAACAGTTCACCCGTGAACGCCGCCGCGACGCCGACGAGCTGATGAAGATCGCCGACGCTGCCTACCGCGGGGGCGAACTCGGCATCCTCGAGCTGCTCGACGCGTTTCGCGGCGCCGTCGACGACGAGCTGCAGGGCCTCGAGCTGGCCCTGATGGCCCGCCGCGCCCGCATCGAGCTCGAGCGCGCCGCCGGAGGTGGCCTTCCATGAAAATACACGCCCTCGCCCTGCTGCTCTGCCTCGCCGCCTGCAACCGCGACGCCCATCCACCCGAGGACCACGGCGACCACGGTCACGGTCACGACGCCGCGGAGGACCCGCGCCCCGGCCTCGTGTTCACGCTCTGGGACGCCCACACCGAGCTCTTCGTCGAATTCCCCGCGCTGGTCGTCGGCCAGGAGTCCCGCTTCG
>Ga0075163_10002631_pt1 | contig 24088 bp, 45 predicted proteins | sample JI1023141ADNA_FD_71478 | JGI IMG/M metagenome (GOLD analysis project Ga0075163, IMG submission 71478) | Wastewater effluent complex algal communities from Wisconsin, to seasonally profile nutrient transformation and Carbon sequestration -... | ecosystem: Engineered > WWTP > Effluent > Algae... | reverse complement strand
CTCTGTTGCCCTGGACGGAGATGCAGATGAGGAGTTCTCTGAGCTAATTGAAAGAATCAACGCCAAGTTGAACCCGGAGAACTATGGAGTTTTGGGCGGCGAAGCCAAGGTATTGACCGAGGAGTTCTTTCTGGGACTCAAGCTTCCAAAGAAGAGTATTGTTAGAAAGATGTCTCCCGAAGAGGAGACGGAACAAGAAGAAGACCACAAGAAAATTCTTTCTGTTCTCAAGGTGCAGGCTCCAAACGTCTAGCAACTCTCGTACCATCTGCTTCCTTATTTTCCTCCCTTGACAATTCTCAAACCATCTCTAAACTCTCTCAGACGCCGGAAAAACCGAGCGCAGAGGCAAATTTCCTATGAGCACCATTCAGATCCCCGATTGTTCCAACCTCGTTCAGAAGCGCGATTCCAAGAACAACCTTCTCTGGTCCACGCGTACCCGTACCACCAAGGATGCCGACGGAGTCACTCAGACCATTACCGAGCGCATTCCTGTCATTTACTTGATGCTCGATCAGCCCGCTTGGCATAGTCTCGGCGAGGTTTGCAAGACCTCTCCTTCCATCGATGATATTCATAAGTTCATGGATACCCATCTCGAGCTCGAGGATAGTTACATCTATACCGAGCAGGGAAAGCACATTGTCCCCGGTGCCCTTGGGGTTAACTGGAATGGTCGTTGTATTGGGACCATCGGCAATTCCACTATGATTTACCAGAACAAGACCTTTGTTGATAAGCTTAAGGGTTGGCTGGATGTTGGACTGAAGTTCTCTTCGGTCGGGTATCTCGAGGCAGGAGCCAAGGTCTTTGCCTCCATGAAGATTGACCTGGATCTCAAGATTGGTAACTCTTCGGTCGATCTCTTTGTCAACCATCATCACGGTCATTGCAACCAGCTTTCTCACTTCGTTGGGGTTAGTTCGGTCAATCAGGTGTGTGGGAACACGGTTGGAATGGCTAACTCGGAGATGAGGAAGCTTTTCTCTACCTTCCAGTACAAGCACACCAAGAGCCAGGGCGAGAAGCTCGACAAGGTTCAGGAGGTTCTCGGCAAGTATATTCAGGGTTGCAAAGAGAATGTCGAGATGCATAACAAGTTGGCTGACCTCAAGGTGACCAAGGAGGACTTGTTTGCCTATTACAAGGAGGTTACCAAGAGCAAGGCAACTAAGGCTGAGGAGCTTCAGAAGCGAGCAAAGGGAGTTTGGGAGCAGTATGTGGAGGCTTTCGAGAGTTCTCCGGGTTGCGAGGGTCGTTCGTGGCTTGACGCCTTGTCGGGAATGACTAACTTGCTCACGTATACTACCGTGACCAAAGAGGGGGAGTCTTTCGCTGACAGGGTGGGGCGTACTCTTGAGCGCTGGAGTTCTTCGGAGCATCAGAGCGAGGCGGATAGAAGGACTGTTTTGGCAGCTCAGATGGCTGGAGTTCTGTAATGTCTATTTACCGAAACATGTTTGCGCTACATCTTTTTACTAATCGAAAGTTGACTAAGAAGGAAATTACTGCCATCAATCAATTGATTAGAGATTCGGTAATGGACGATTTGAATGCTAGTGAGATGACTTGTATAGGTGATGCCGATCATCTCCATCAACAGAAAAAGACCAAAGAGCAAGCCGAAAAGGATCTTCTAGCTCTTGGCTTTGAACCAATTGCTTTTGATAGTTTTATAGATTAGCGCTCCTGAAAAGAAGGCATTTATGAATTGGAAAGAAAAGCAGCTTAAGAAAGCTCAACTCATTACATTGTATGCTACCCTTACCGAAGGGTCTCAAAAGGTAACTCTGCCCTTCAACATTTGTATTGATGGAATTGGCGTATCAAGCCAAAGTTCTGTAGATGTTGAGTTCAAATGGCGTTGGGACAGCGAAGACGAAGCCAACACTTGGCTTACGTTTTCTAACGACGCCGATGAAATGGACGTTACCCCATACAAAGACCGTGTCGAGAACATTCTTTATATGGAACTTAGTCAAGCGCTGAATGCTAGGATTCAGGAGTTCATTAAAGAGGTTGATGCTTTTGAAGCAAAGACTAAGGAAAGCTTGGGGTTTTGGTGATGAGTAAAAAGATTCTAGAACATAGGTTCACGTTTGGTGGTCACGGCGGCGAAGAATTGTCGTTGAAGACCATCTATTTTGCTAATGGAGACATTGGTGGAGTATACACAAATCAAGAGGTATCACTCCAGAGCTATAGTGAGGTATCACTCCAGAGCTATAGTGAGGTATCACTCCAGAGCTATAGTAATTCAGCTCATTTCAAACTTTGTGGTACGACTCTTGATCCAACTACACTTAGAAAATTGGCTGATGAGCTCGAGAAACAAGAACTCGAAGCAAGGAATCTTGTTTCAAAAAGGAACGATATCGATAGCGTCGAGAACCTCGTTTTCTGCTGTCAATCGTTTGAGCCTGGAGAAATTGTAGAAAACCAGGAAGCTTTTGCTGAGATTGTAGCTGGCTATTTGAACCTAGGTGGTTCCAAGGAAGAGCTCAGGAAGAGGCTAGACAGACGTTTTAGCATCCGACAAGAAACTCTGTCTAAGATAGATAGAGAAATTGATGAGTGGGCTTGTGGGCTATCTTTGCCAGAACCTAGTGCTCAATCTCCGATTGTTGAAATTGTTCTCGATCTTGCTTATAAACTTGTGAAGGTATGACTTAACGGGCTCTTCGGAGCTCATGCCCCAGTACCGGCTCTTTTTTCTAAATAGAGTACCGTAAATGGATTATGGGTGTTCGACTCACTCCTGGGGTGCTGCGTCTTTTTTTCTATCTTTAACAACTAGCCAAGGGTCTTAACGGCTCTTTGTGGGTTCGAGTCCCACCCTGCCCACTAATTCTTTGGCTGCCAGAGAAGCGGGATGCTCTCTTGATCATTGTATGTGTGGTACTCACGATGTAAACAACTACGAACATACTTGTCCTGATTTGCAAGATGACGAATCTACTCAGAATGAAGATAGCGGAGATTAACCATGGCTGATAAAAAAATTGGAGAGCATCGATTTAAGCTGGGTGGGAACGGTGGTGAGGAAATCTCACTAACCACTACTTACTTTGCTAATGGGGACCCAGGCGGATTTTATACTAATCAGAAGCTCTCCATGCAAAGCTATTGTAATTCGGCTAGTTTTGAGCTATATGGAGATGCTTTGGATCCCGCTACACTTAGAAAACTAGCGGATGAATTGGAGAACCAGGAGCTCCTCATGCGGCTCTCCGGGTTCAAAAGAAAGAACGAAAGAAAGAAGCATATCCTTGCTATCAATCTGAGGCTTTTGCAGAGATAGTATCTGGTTACCTTAATCTTGGTCATAGTCCTAATGCACTGGTTATGATGCTAGACGGTGATTTCATATTCACTGACCTTGAATATTGGGCTTCTGGCGCTATTATTCCTTGTGAGGAAGTCCAGAGCCTTGTTGTAGAAGGCGTTAAGCGATTGCTCTTAATGAAATGGTGAATGCACCCGTGCTCGTAGACGAAAGGTAATAGAGATATGAGTCAAGAATGTCGAAACTGGCGAGATGTTCTAAAGGGTGAAGGTCCGACTGATTGTATGCGAGAGGCGGATCCAAAGTATACAATGGACTTCACCGATGTTGAGGCTGGTGCTTACATCTATTGGTGTTCGTGCTGCGGTCCACTTGAGACAGCTCTAGGCGAAGCATTTGAGGGATTTGTTAACGCCTCGCCAGAAAATGCTCAACGCGCCGCCGCTGCCATCGATCAAGAAAAAAGCAAGGAGCGTTCGTAATGAAAACTGAAAACAAAGATTGGCGAGCTCCTCTTATGCTGGGGGAACTTGAGACATATGCCGTTCTAGAGTATCTAAGGCACCAATATTTAAATGCTGCAAAAGACTTGTGTAAGCAGGGTTAAAAATGCGTTTTGATGTTAGTGGCAAACAAATTAGAGTTGGTCAAATCGTCAATATTCTAAATGAAAAGGATTTGAGCCATTACCTTTATGATACCAAGGTAATTGGATGGGTAGGAGACTTCGTCAGAGTAACCAAAGATGGTTCAATTTTTCAGGTTCCCCCTCATCTAATAGAGATTGAATCCGATCCTTACGCCGCACCCGAAGCCGCTCTTGAAAAGGCTCATCAAGAACTGCTATCTCTTTACCAAGGCGATGGTCCTCAGCTGGTATCAGTCTCGGAAGAGCGACAAGAACAACTTGAGACCGTGAAGTGGCTCTATAAACTGAGTCAAAGATGCGGAGATAAGAAGGCTCAATTCACACACCTTCCACTGATGGCTCCCGCTCTTAATTTGAAAGATTGTCACGAAGCCGTCAAATCTGTTGCTACTGGAACTTCTTTTCCTCTCTGGGGATACAGTGTTCAATCCATTTGGTTCCTGGGCTTATATCATATGCCCGGAGTAAAGATTACTGGTCTTCATGAATATACCGAAGAGCAACTTAAGAACAAGTTTTGTATAAAAGATCGAACCACTAACAAGTGGTGGTTTTACTATTGGAACTTTGAAAAAAAGAGTCACGCGCCCACAACGCACATGATTCCAACCGAAAATAGATCTTATGATGAAGTTGTTAAATTGATCGCGAACTACGAAAACCTTTATTCCAAAATTGATTTTTAACTATGATTACTCATCAACAATTGCTCGATCTCGGCTATATTTACGAAGAACTTTCTCCAGACCAGGCGGAATGGATGAAGGACGATATTTTGTTTAAAGGAAAGTCACAACATCCAGAGGTGGCAACCTACGATATTGCACATGATAAAGAATCATATTCTTGCTGGATTTGGTTAGATAAAAATTCTAATCTTGTCAATGTCATGGTTAAATTAGAAGCTTTCGGCAATGCCATCGGTCACCTCTTTGGATAAGATCTGGACGATCTACATCCTTGAATGTTCCGACGAAACTCTTTATACTGGAATTACCGTCGATCTTGAGAAAAGATTAGAAAAGCATAATTCAGGAGAAGGGGCAAAGTATACCCGATCGAGAACTCCGTGCATCATTCGGTTTTCTCAATCGGGATTCTCTCATTCCGATGCGGCAAAAATAGAAGCCAAGATTAAAAAGTTGACAAGAATTGAAAAGATGAAAATCATTGAACAACAAACGCTACCTCAGGATTTGAAATGACAGATAATTTCGTTAATCTTCATAACTACACGCACTATAGCTTTTATCAATCTCTCGTTGGGGTTGATGGTCTTTTTGATAAGGCAAAAGAACTTGGTCAAAAATCAATTTCCATAACCGATGGTGGCAGCATGTTTGCGCTCCACGATGGATTAAAAGCCTCCAAAAAGACCGGAATCAAACTAATCGCCGGGTGTGAGTTCAACTTCGTTGACGATCTCCAAGATCCCAATGTTGATAACCAAAGAATTCGGCATCTAATTCTTCTTGCCAAAAATCACACAGGATACAAAAATCTTCTCAAGCTTCATCGCTATGCCCACGATTACAATCTTTTAGCTTATGGAAGAGTTTTTCCAAGGATTGACTGGAAAATGCTCTTTGACTATTCCGAAGGTTTGATTTGCACTACCTCAAGCTCTACGGGAATTTTGGGTCAACTGATCAATACAAGAAATAATGAAAAAGCATTCAAACAAGCCAAAAGATTAAAGGATATCTTCGGAGACAATCTTGGTTTTGAAATCCAGCCGCACGGATTGAGGCGTCAAGCTAATGGATATTCTGATTATGTCGATCAAATTTTAACCAACAATACGCTGATCAAATTCGGCAAAGAACTTGGAGTCAAAGTTTTTCCTGCTTCTGAGGTTAGATATCTAGTGGACGTATGTTTAATTCTCCTCCTACTGAATCAGTAACTCTAGACAACATTCATAAGTGGATGATTAAGGAATAAATGGAAACTGTTATGAGCTCTGTTGACAAGAAGATTAAGGTTACCTTTGTTTACGGGAAAGAAAGGAGACCCACTATTTCAGTTGGTGGTGGTCCAAAGTTTAAGGAGCTCGAAGTTGTTCTAGAGCTTCCAGTCGAAGCTATTACTTGTGGTTTCATTTGCTATAAGGGGACCTGGTTTTCAATTAATCCTGCTTCGTTCACAGATCAGTCGGTTAATTTTCATGAAACAACCCCACCTTATGTCATCGAGTATTAAGGAGAATTTTATGGAACGTTCAGAGTTGTTTGCTGCTAGGAAAGTAACCCTTGATAAGCTCGGAGTTTCATACTCTACCGCTTCTGATTACGGTCTTAAAGGTACCGATAAGCGCCACCAGTTCGATGTAGATACTTTCACCGAGATAAAGCTACCTCTAAGCGCTAAGGAATGGTGCTCTCTTTGCATGAACGAGGGGGAAGATTACATTGGAGGTTGTTGCGGTACAACCTCTGCTTGCCAAGATATTGTCAATGGCTGGTTTAGAGAAGGAGGATATGCTGAGGTAAGGAGGCTCGCCGAGTTGGCAGAAATGATGTCTCAGCATGATTCCGTTTCAGATCGAGGAATTGATTTTGATTCGCTTCCTGAAAAGGTTGATGACGAAGATCTTAATCTTGACGCCCTTGATGTTTTGCCTTGGTGGTTTTCTCCTTGGGAAAAGATAGCTATCCTTTGGCACCTGGTTAAGGATTTTTACTCACCCGAACATGTATGGGCGCGTGCTTCTAAGGATCCAAAGGATAATCTGGATCTGATGATTTCAAATGCCGGCTACTCTTTTAAATCCCTTGGTTATCATACCATGTTTAAATCAACAGGTGATTCCAATCAAGGAAAGGCTTACACCAATGTTCTTTTGGCTCGAGCCATTCCGTTAATCAAGGGCATTCTTAATCATGTAGAGAAGAATAACCCTGAGCCTTTTGAAGGGGTTGCCATTGTTGATGTTAAGCAAGGTCCCAAAGAGATAGTTCGCAATCGGTTGGGTCCATGCATTTACGGAACAAAAGAGGAAGCCGAAAAGATTTTCAAGCTTTGGAATGATGATAATGAGCAAAAAGAAGAACACAAGGAAGATCTAACTTCAAATCTTTTGATTCGTCGAGTTAAAGTAACCGCTCTTAATGGCATTGAATTCTTGGATGAGGACCCTGCGTAGTGGCTTACATCTCCCAATATCAAAAGAACTATCTTCAATTTATTCAAAACAACCCAGGAGCATCAACCGCCGATGTCAATCGAGCCTGCAAGCATAACCCAAAGGCTGGACATAAATGGGTCTACGATGGAGTAAGGCGCCTGATCAAACGTGGATTTCTTCGGCGAGGAGAGCTTCGAGATGAGTCTCGTGGAATGTTTGGTCTTTATCTTGTATGACCCCTAGAAAACTCTTTCGACCCAAACTCATCAGTCTCTTCGCCTTAACTTTTGGCATTGAGGCTACCCCAACCCTCTCGGTTGCCCAACGAATCAACACCGGGTTCTGTTATCATTTCGCTTTCGCTCTTAAGCGCCTTCATCCATCGGTAAAACTCGTCTCCTGCAATTGTCATGCTTGGGTAGAAGCTAATGGTTTGAAGTACGATTCTCTTAATCCGAAAGGAACTTCAAACACTCTTTGTGGTCGATGCGACTTGTCAGCCGCTAAGACCATGAGTCAACGTAATTTCGTTAAACGTTGGGCGAATGGTAACTCGGGTCCTATTTCTAAAGCCAAACTGAAAGTGTGGATTTTAAATGAATAAGCCGTCCAAGACAATCATGTTTTCTAAAAGCGTTGAGTTGGATACTGAGATTAAACTCGATGAACTTCTTAAGCACGTCGATGCTGAATTCGGTTGTTGGTACGAAAACGTAAAGCCGAGTGAAGTCTCTATTCAAGTGAGAGGCTCCGAAGATTACGAACATCTTCAGATTTCTTTCGAAAGAGATATTCTTAATACAAATTATGAACAAGAGATGAAGGAGTATGAGCTTTTTGTTTCCCGAGAGAAGGCGGAGAAAGAGTCTTACCAAAAGAAAGTAGAGGCTCAGAAACTCTCAGAACAAGCCAGGAAAGAGTATAAAGCCAGTAAGGTTAAGGAGCGTACGCGACTGCGAGAGCTCGCCTCTTCTATTCTCGAGAAGACCATTACATCGCTTCCCGAATCTGCTATGACTTCAAAGGAGACAATGATTAACATCTTGGCTGATGAGTTGGTTGCCAAAATAAATAATCCCGTAAAAGAGATGCCTCTCCCGCCTCACCTTCGTATCAAAGAACTTACTGTTGAAGATCGTTTGACTATTCTGGAAGCAAAGATGAAGGTTACCTGAAATGCCGAAGCCTAAGATTATGTTTGCCTTGGTTGCTGTTGTTAAAGATCATACGGGGAAGATGGTCCCTATGAAGCAGGAGTTGATTGCCGCCACAGACAATATCGTTTTTGCTTCCAAAGTTCACGCCTTGTTCGCCGAGCAAGCCGAGGAAGATGGCGAGGGAGCTACTCTAGCTGCTCCAACCTTTGTTTCTAATACTCCCTTGGAGACTGAATACCAAAGACGCCTGAAGATCTGGAAGGATAATCAGAAGGTTAAGGAGTCCAAAGATTTGGGTAAAAAGACAACCCTGGCTGATATTCTAAGTGATAAAGACGAGGAACCGCTCGGTTAAAAAACAAATGACACTACTTAATCAAATCACTTTGCTTAATCAGCATATCGAAGCCAACACCAAACAAATGAATTACATTGGTCAAGTCATCCAAAAAGATATGGATGAGCGAACCAAGATACTTTCGGAATGGATGGGATCGGTTCCCGATTGCCTTAAGACCCTGGAATTCATTTTCGGAACCAATGATAGTTTTCATTACCTCAAAGCTAAGGCTCCTCTAGAAAAGATACGAGCGCCTGAACCCAACGAGTTCAAGCTCATCTGGACACACGCAAATGCTCTTTGGGTTAAAGCAAATCCTATCTGGTATCTTAATTGCTTGGATTTGAATTGGGATGAATCTGGTCATGGTGATTCTGACCCATGGTTTTTTCTTAAATTCTATCCTGAAAAGTTGAGTGCAAAAGCCGAGAGAATCGGGTACGCAGCTCCCGAAGATCGAATTCCTCTTTGGTCAGTTAAGATGGTCGAAGAGTTTGCTATGAAACATGGGCTTAAGGTTTCAAATAAGATTGGAGAATAATGTCCACTAAAAACATCGCGCGTTCTGCCTTGGAACCTGGACGCCTCAACTCATTCAAGAGTGATGCCAAGAGTGCCAAGAACTCTTACCGCCGTCAGGAACGAGACTTCCTGGCTAAGGCGCTCATTGACCCGGAGACCGACGAAGACATTTTCCGCGAGCATGTACCCAAGAGAGGACGTCAAGGAGACAACCTGGGTCCCATTAAGAGATTCATCGCTTCCCAGGTAGGTCGCCCTTGGTCCAAGATTTGGTCAGAAATAAATGAGAAATTCGGTGCCGACACCCTTGCGGGTCGCCACATCATGGAGCATATTACTTCCTACGTAGGAGGTATCGTTGACCAACGGGAGCTTGAATACTGGTCCCCACCCTTCCGTCTTTCTAATGGAATTCTCACCCACAACAAGGCGAACAAGGAAGCCAAGAGAGCGCGCAAACGCTGGCGCGAATATGATAAGAAGGTAAAGGAGTTCTTCAAGAAGTACCCTTACGTTATCCGAGACCATATCGGGTATTTGTTTTGGACCGATACTTTTAGTATGTACGCTAAGAAGCTCGCTCCTTTGACAATCGAAGAAGCATCTACCTTCTTAAGTTTTAATCTAAATACTCGGAGCTGGCATTGTCCACAAGATAAAGTCAGATCCCTGGTTGAAGAAGCCAAAGCTGGAAGAGACATGATCGTTTCTTCTTGGGGTTATCAATGGGGCTTCGGAGCCGAATCTCTAAGAAATATCGCAGATATCATCCTCGGTAGACGGGGAGGAATTGTTCCCAAAGGAATTCCTGACAAGTAACATTACACGGAGTCAGCTAGAAAAAATAACTTCCTACCTCAAAGTCAGTAACTCAACCCTAACCCGTCCATCTCAACCGACTCAACCGACTCAAAACCCAACTCTCTAAGAAAAGGATCTCATACCATGAATACGCTCGACACCCTTGTTGCCTCGAACTCCGACCTTCAGACCCAGGCGCGCACGCTCATCACTGCGGAGCTCGCCAAGCTGACCGAGTATGCTGACAAGTTCGGTCTTCGCCTCATCGACCTGCTTGCGGCTCCCGGTACGCCCGAGAACCCCAAGCCCGCCCCGGCTCCTGTCGCGGCTTCCAAGGCTACCAAGGCGCCCGCAGTGGCTGCTAAGGTGGTTGCTGCCGAGCCCGCCGGCATCAACAAGTCTGGTTTTCTGATGGAGTACATCCAGAAGAAGCCTGGCACGACGGTTGCTAAGGCGGTCGAGGCGACGCTGGCGAAGATGGGAAAGAAGGGCGATGCCGATGAGGGAGCCAAGATCGTCAACGTCATCAACCAGTTGGTCAACAAGGCGAAGATGGTTAAGACGGGACGCGGGGCTGAGGGTCAGCTCAAGATCGCCAACTAATCGACAAAGCAACAAAAGCTTTGTTGGTCTACGGGAATCGGTTGGAAGGGCTCTTCGGGGCTCTTTCCAACCGGTTCTCGTTTTCTACATAAGTAAATTCAAATGACTAAGAATGAATTAGCAATTGCTTTGTCTTGGCTCCTTAAGTCCAACAAGCCTGAAATTTTCGTTAATGATTGTCGAGTTGCATTCTATACTGATAATCTCTTAATCGCTTCTCGTCCTTTGTGGCAGATTGTTTTAAGTTTGTCTGACGACGCATCTGGGGACGGAATGAGATGGGTTGAACTAGACACTTGCGATTCCGATAATCCAGAAGACTGGAAAGAGTCTTATTGGACTTGGAATCAAATTACCAAAATTGAATTGACTTCCAAGTAGAATAAAAAAAATGAAAACGTGTAACTTTTGTGGTTGTATCGATCATGCACCCGAGTGCCCTTGTGTGGCTACAAATCCCGCGGCTGCCAAGGCAGCTTATCGAATTGGTAGTTGGGTTGCCCGAGCTAAGGTTCCTACTAGTATTGAGGACCTGAAGCTGAAGCCCGAACTCATTTCCTTCTTTGACCAGGGGCTGAACTTCTCTGAAAACTGGGGTTGATAAATTGAAATACGATTTCTCTGCTGGTGTTACAGTAGGCAATGGAACCTTTGCTGGTATGGTGCTTGTTAGTACATTGTCGGCAATGGAAACTGATGGGAAGACCATGTTTCAGATATTCGATATTGAGGGTCTGGAAAAGCAAAAGAACGTAGATATTGTCTTCACCGTTAATGGTATTGCTGTTCCTTGGGAAACTCTTTGTGCTCAGCTGCAAGAATGTATTGAGCTCAATATTACCAAGCGAGCCGAGGAGTTGATTAAGGAAAAGTTCCAGAATAAGTTTTATGAAGCCGAACATCACCTTGACAGGATGCTGGATACTCTGAAGGAGTCGGAATGAAAAGAAAAATTGGAGAACGATTCATTTGGATAACCGACGCCCCTGACGCTGGAGAGATTAGAATAGTTGCAGAGGTCGCCAATCTTGATAGATTCGGCGACCCTTTGTTTGTTTTCTTTGGGTTCCCTTACGGAGGTGTTCACCCAGAGTTCTTGCTTGCCCTAGCCTTCTGGGCTAAGGGAGAACTTCGGGATCTTGACGGTAACCTGCTAGAGGTTGGACAGAAGGTTTATGTTAGACCTCCGCTGTCAGATGAGGATAGAACTGAGGCTTTCTCAGGAACTATTGGTAAGCTAAATTACGAGAAGTTCGTAGTTGAGGTTATCGATCAAGAGGATAACTGGTGGGATGTAGATTCCTATCGAATTCAGATTGAGAGAGATGAGTGAACTTTTACATAACTAGATTTTATAGCTCTGTGGAGCTGGTGATAAACATTGATAAACCGTCGACAGTTAAAGAAGCTCAACTTAAAGAAAAGCTGCTAAGGGCTACTATTTATCGAATGGCAGCCGATCTAGAGAACGGTCTTCCTGAACTTTATTTCAACCAAATTGCCATCAATCCAAGTTTTAATTTGGGAGGTATAATCACCGGAACAATTCTAATTCATTATCCTTTGTCAGATGATGATAGAATTAAATCAATAAGTTTTTTGAACAACGTGCTTAAGGAGCTCGTAAAGAAGTATTGCAAATGAGAAAATATACAAGTGCTGAAGCTATCGCTATTCTAGGGGACTGAAGTTGGAAAAGATTAAGCTAATTGCATTAGCAGTGATTATTTCGGTTAATTCATTTGGCTTCATCCTTGCTGGTTCGTGGTTAAATGGAATAGGAGTTGGGCTTCTGGTCCCTTTCTTGTTTTGGTTCTCATCGAATAAACCAAATAAGATTGAGAAAGAGCAAGTTAATCAGATCTCTTCTTATCGAAAGCCTGCCATAGATAGGGAAGGAGAGAAGGAAGAAGTCGAACTAACGCCAATACCCATCATGAGAAAATACGCGGCTACCGCTACAGAGGCTCGAGAACTAGAACTTAAGCACAATCGTTACATTAACAAAGAGGATCTAACTCTTCCTGCAAAAGTGGGGGCTGCTAAAAATTGCCCCAATTGTGGTTACTCTCATGGTAATATCAAGAACTCTGGTTGTGCTAACAAGGATTGTGCTGCTAAAATGTGGACTCACCAGCACCTTCATCAAAAGTGTTTGAATTGCCTTAGTTCTTGGATACGAATAAAGGGCTCAACAGACGACACATTTATTTAAGGAGATTTGGTTAATGCTTCTTATCACCCAACCTCGAGTTGGAACCGCCCACAACGAAATCCTTTCTCTTCACTTCGCCGCTAAGGAACTTGATTGGGAAGTTCTTCCAGCTCCAACCTCTTGGAGAATTGAGACCTTAATCAAAGAGCCAGGTATTCCATATGGTTCCCAGCTCTTTTGTGAGGTCATTGCTCAGCAAATGGGTTGGAAGCTTCTCCTCTATCCTTTCGATTGGCTTGCCACGCTTCCAGTTAAATATACTAAGAGGAAGTTGGAGTTCATGAATCTGGGTTCTGCCCGCCTCATTAAAGAAAACAAGTTCATCAAGCCAGCAGATGATAAATGTTTCGACGCTAAAGTCTATAGTCCTGGAGAGTTTAATCCATCCAATCTAATTGAGGATACCTATCCTTGCTTGGTATCGGAGCCAATTGAGCTTGAAGCAGAATATCGATGTTTTGTAGATAACTCTGGCAGAGTAACGACTTGGTCTAATTATCTTTTTAGAGGAGAGGTCAATAATCCAATTAGAGCTCAAGAACTTATTGGAACCGACAGTCCGAAAGAGTTCGTAGAATCCATGATTAAGGAGGTTGATTCTATTTGCCCATCAGTAATTGATGTCGGATACTCTAGTGAAAGAGGTCTCTTTATTATCGAGTCCAATCCCATTTGGGCATCCGGTATTTATCAGTGTGAACCAACGCAAGTCCTAAAAGCCATGATAGGAAGTGTACAATGACTGAAGATAAGTCCCTGAGATGAGCCATAGAGATAGAGCAAAAATAGACATTGTGTTATGAGTCTTAGGCAATTGGCAATACAGTGGTTAGTAAGCTTGGCAGGTTTGAAGGACCAGCTTCAGGAACTTCACGAAAGAGTTAATGAGGGGCTATGGTTTACCATGACCACCCACAACAAGGCGGGAATCAATCCTCAAAGCCCCTTTGATACTCCTTTTGGAATTTACTGTTATCCACTTAACGAAGAGTATTTTTCAAAACTGGTAAATAATAAATTACCTTTTGCCGGGGAAAGACCATACGTTCAGGTTTTAGAAGTAACAGGAAATATTCTCATTCTTCCTAATATACAACAAAAAGACATAGATGCAATTCAAATTTTGGAACCAAGAAGTACAGATCTTTTTTTTGGAAAAAGTGGCACCTCATTAGCTTGGGAGTTCTGGAAAATAACACGGCTATTATCTAATAAAAATATTGTAACCTGGAATAAAATACTTAGAAATCTTGGCTACGATGCTGTTTATGATCCAAATTTGGAAATTATAAGCCAGACTTCAATTCATCAATTAGTGATTTTAGATCCGAGGAAGTATAAACATGTTGGCAGTTACTATAATCCAGGCGCTCAAGATACTCCTTACTCTGAACATGTTCCAGAATTAACGACTAGAAAATCTAAGAAACCGGGCAAGAAGACTAATGTCAAAGATGCCGTTCTTGATTACATAAAAACAAAAGACCAAAACATTTTGCTTGCCTTTAGAGACTCTGAAGACGATACAGTTAATGAATTAACTGAATTTTTGAGAACGATTAAAGCTGGTAGGACGCCACTTCTTTCAGTTTCTTCTGATTACAATTACAGTTACATCATGGTGTTTGACCAAGCCTGTCTTTGTCGAGAAATTATTTTGAATTCTAGTTTTGGTATACACACCTTAAAAATAAATAATGGCAAAGTTGACTATGGAAATTCTGGTCTTGGAAGTCTTTCACAAGAAAGTAAACTTTTCAAACTGATTGAAAGTTTCAAAATTCCAAAGACGTTGGAACACTATTTAAATCAAAAATTTGCAAACAAATATGTTTACATTCAAAATCGGGATCTTGCCCCAACCGATCCCAATCATTCCTCTTACGAGAAAATGGCAAGCTAAATGATTAACATCATTGAGTTCCAGGAACATCAAGATCTGAATGATGGCTTCTGCAAGGTTTGTGAAGAATTCACCCGAGAAGGAGATACCGAGCCGGATGCGGAAGGTTATAAGTGTCCAGAGTGCGGCGGCATGACGGTTGTCGGGGCGGAGTTGGCGCTCTTGATGGGCTTGATTGAGCTCGACGAAGACTGTTAGCGGGGTGGTTCGAGCTTGACAGCTGTTCCGTTCGTGACTAACTTTGCCCTAGGTATTCAACCAAAGGAGATTTTTTATGACCATGACAGTAAAAGAAACCGTTTCTTCCGTCGAGAGCGAGGCAGTTCGGGTCCGAAAGCGTCTTGATTTTCTGAATCAGCTCAAGAACCGATTCCCAAATGCTAAGCAAGTTAAGATTGAAACTGACCTCATTGAGTATGTCGATGACTCTATTACCGACAAGACCCCTAATGCTAAGCCCATCTTCAACCTAGCGGCTCATTCTTTCAACATTGGGAAGCGCCCTTTCTTCCTTAGACATTATGTAGAGGTCAAGGGAATTAAGATTTTTTCGGCAAAGGTTGTTCAGGTCGATGAGTATAAGCTTGGTAAACTCTTGGTGAAACTTAACCCAACTATCCTGAAGAAGTTGGTTGCCGACCTTAGCAGTTAGGAGAAAAATGACACCAGAACTAGTTAAATGGCAAAAAGAGCTCAACAAACGTTACGATGAACTTTGCGAGGGCTTTACTCACCGGTTTACTCTAGAGAAGGAAGTAGATGTATTTGGTACTCCCGTGAAATTTTCGATTTCGATCAGTATCGAATATGAATGGGATTCAGATGATACTTGCCAAGGCTGGATTTATATTGGTGAAGAGTGGATCGAAGAACATGCGCTTGACGAAGTAATTAGTAAAATCTACAACAAGACCATCAAAGACTTTACAGAAGAGGTAGACGCATTCGTAGCAGCTGGCGGCAAATGGGAGAATTGGTAGTGTCATCTATAGGAAATTTCAAAATGAAGACAGACATGAAAGACTTCGAACAAATCGGCGACAACATGATTTGGAAGAATTCAGCTCTTCACCAAATCGGTGCATTTAAATCTCTCGCAACCAAACTTGATTGCGAAATGAAGGTTGTATCTAGCCATCACTCTAAGTCAATTGAGTTGCCAGTTGTCGAATTGACAATGGCGGAGGTGGGAACCTTCACTATTAGGGACAACTTTTACGACATCAATCTGAAAGCAGATCTTAGCTTTGACTTTTTCAAGAAGCTCTCTTGTTTGTTGCATTGCTGGTTGTGAGAACTGTATGAATCCATTTGCTTGGGCAGAAAGAAACCGATGATGAAATATTTTGATAAAGACACCATTCAAGCCATTTCCGATGCTGCCAAGAAGCATCTTTCCGCCACACCCGTTACTTGTCCCAAGTTTATGGCTCTTATGGAAGCAGACCCTTCGGAGAAGGATGAGTTTACCCTTCTGATTCGGCGTTGCCTTTCGGACGAGATTGCGGTTAAGATGGGTCCATCGGGCGGTTATGTTCTGAAGTCAGCGATTGCTGAGGTGGAAAAGGAAAATCCTATTGTGGATGCCGATGTTCGAGCCAAGATCATTTCTTATCTTTCCAAGGGTCAGAAGGTTAGCACGGCTGACTTGATGGTTGACTTCGGGATTAAGGAACGAAAGAGGATTGCGGATGTGGTAAGCCGGCTGACGGAGTTCAAAGCTATCAAGAAGGCTGGAATTGTTTATCGAAAGACTTCTCCGTGAAATCTAAAAAATCACCGCCTCCAAAGAATCGTTGTCCCATAAGCAAAAATTGTTTAGGTTGTTACGATTGCATCCCAAAGTCCCCACACATGGTCTCGGGTGCTGGTCTTGAGGCGGTGTCTCCTTTTGATAAGGATGAGCTCAGGGTTGCTATTGAAAATCGTATGGAGATTAGATGATAATCCCCTCAACTAAAGCTGTTGCTCAAGCTTTGAAAGATTTGAATAACACTTTTTTCCCCATGGGTTATCCACAAAATACGCAAGTTTGTTGCGTAAACTTAATCATCTCAACAAATGGATGGTGGGTTGAATCCGGTGATTACAAAGCCAAAGATGGAGAGACTGTTATCCAAAGAATGGATTTTCCAGCAACCCTGAGTAAAAGATTCCCTCAAACATGGTTCGCAAAGAGGTTATTGGAATCAATTCGAAAGAAAGAACAACAAGCCCGAGCATATATTTATCCAGAGGTTTTTGAGCGTCCTCAAGAATACTGGGATGATTTACAAGCAGCCGAAGAATACGAACAGGGTCAAACTTACTAATGAAACCTAATCATAATCTCAAGCGCCTCACCCCTTCCTGTTGTCAGGTTACCAACCCATTCGACCTGGATGTTAAGCTTTTTGCTAATGACCAGGTCTTTACCGATAATGAAGCTTACCAGGAGCTTTTCGACTTCCTCGATGTTCATCGAGCTGTCGAAGACATTAAAGCCTCGGGTTCCGATTTCTTTGCCGATGGAGCCAAAATCTCTAGAGTGGTCCTTACTCCAGACTTCCATAAAGGCTCTGGCATTCCCATCGGAACCGTTGTTGAGAACCATGGCTTCGTTATCCCCGCTGCCATCGGCAATGATGTTTGTTGTGGTATGAGACTTCTTGCCACCGATATTCCCGTTACCAAGCTGGAACCTCATTGGGATGCTATCCAAAAGCGTCTCCGTGCCGTCTTCTTCCAAGGTCAAAGGAACATTCCAATGTCCCCAAGACAGCGAGAAGCCGTCCTTCGTAGCGGTCTTCCCGGGCTTGTCGAAACCATCGAAGACAATCAGAATACTGGTATCTATCAGTTTTTTGATAAAGCGACCCAACTTTCAGATCTCGATAAAGCCTATAACCAAGGAGGTTTCAACACGACCAGGCTTTTTGGTTTTGACAAGCTGATTAAGAGTTCTGGAAAGATTGATGGAAGGGATCCTCAGATTGGTTCAGTTGGTGGAGGAAACCATTTCGTAGAGTTCCAGTCTATTGACGAGATTCTTTGTTCGGAATCCGCTCGTCAATTTGGTCTTTCTACCGGCAATCTTGCCATTATGGTTCACTCAGGCTCGGTAGCTTTGGGTCATGCGGTAGGTGGACACTTCATCGATCGAGCTCGAGAACTGTTTCCCTCCAACATTAAACACCCAAAGGGAGAATTCTTCTTTCTTCCTACGGCTGGGAAGTTGGAGAAGGAGGGTCGATTCTATCTTGACTCCATGAGAAATGCTGCTAACTTTGCCTTTGCTAACCGGTTGTTCTTGGGCTTGATGGCAATCAAATCTATCCAAGAAGTTATCGGAACCGAGGTGAGCTCTAAGCTTATCTATGACGCGCCGCACAACCTGGTCTTTGAAAAGGGAGAGAACCATTTCATTCACCGAAAGGGAGCAACTCCGGCGGAGGGACCTAAGAAGGATGATGAGTGGATTGGAGCACCTGTCATAATTCCTGGATCGATGGGCTCTGCTAGTTATCTTCTTTCGGGATTGGGTAGCGCAGAAGCTCTGGAGTCGGCTTGTCATGGAGCGGGAAGACAAATGCCCCGAGGAGAAGCTTCTCATGTGGATGATAAGATCTTCGATAAGCAAACCGAGAATCTTCGGATTGTAACTTCGGTAGATCCTAAGTCTCCTCAAATGCAGATGAGGAAGGACATAATGGCGAAGTATAAGGAGAGAGTTAAGGAAGAAGCTCCTTACGCTTACAAGGACATTACGCCGGTAATCAATTCAGTTAGAGATGCGGGAATTGCCAGAGTAGTAGCGAAGCTAATGCCCCTTTGTACAGTTAAAGGATAATGTTCAAATGACTATAGCAAATGACACTATTTCGCATTTGAAATTATTGATTGCAGAAACTGGAGCCAAAAACCCGTCCCTTGAAAGGATTGTAAAAATATCGGCTGGCTCTAGTCTATTTTGTTGTATTACGCTCTATAGCCAGGGCATTCCTGTGGAGCACGCAAGATTGAAAGAAGATTGCTTGCATACTGACCAAAACGGGATGCGAAAAACAGACAAGGTATAAACCAAAGCCAGATCTCTATGGGAACTATGCAAGCATTGTGGATTATGTTGAACCCGAGGACTTAAATATGAGATGTTGCCTTTGTGAAAAAGATAGCACGGTTCTGCCCGCTGATTGTGAAGAACTTCTGCCTAACTCAGTCGATCCAGTAGCCGCCCAAACAAGCCATCATCTAGATGGCACCGCTCCGTGCTTTATCTTTGGAGGTAGACCCAACCACGTAAATCAATTGAAGGAGTATCGAAAAAGTAAGGGTCTGAGAACCAGTGACCAGTACGCCGAAGACATTGTAACATTTGCGTATATTCTTCGGGAAAAGTTTCAGGATTATACCAATGAGCTTGAGTATGGTCCTTGCAGAGAAACTATTTACCTAGCTCTCGGATACAAATACCAGATACCTCTTGCTGATGATTTAGATTGGATGTTGGTAAAAGTTATGGAGATTGAATTCAACGAAGAACAACTTAATCAGTTCCATACCCTTTGTTCTAATCAAAGGGATGGACTACTTACCGATACCAAGGCTGGCTGTTTCTTTTGTGAAAAGACCTTCACTCCATCTGAGATTAAGGAGTGGTGTCGGTCTGGTTTCAAGGGATCTCCTCTAAACGATGCCATCTGCCCCTGTTGCGGTATCGATTCTGTAATTGGTGAGAAACTTCTAAGAGAGAAGTTCCATCTTCCTTTGGATGCCAACTTCTTGAAGCAGATGAATAACTATTTCTTTGGGGTTTGCCGCCCCGATACTCTGCCACCAACTGATGACGCCGAAACGATGTTCGAGGATTAAACATGGCACGCTATGAGTTAGATTATTTTCCGCCCCAAGGAACCGAGTATAAATGGAGTCCTTCTGTTCTTAGACATCATCCGTGGACCAGCCGAATTTCATTTAACGAAAACGACCCTCGTTCTTGCCGAATGGAAATTTGGTTAAATGATAAAGGATATCACGGAATAATTAATTTCATAGGTCTTTACGGCAATAGAGTAAAAAAGGATCTAAAATAAACGAAGGGTGCACTGGAGGCGGTTCTGGCTACTGAAGAGTTAGCCGACAAGATCATAGCCGATGAAAAGATTCCCAGTTGGGCACTAGAGGCTATTGCCGAAGGATGGCGCCCGCCAATCTCAAAGGATTAAAATGGAACCTATTTTTGTTATTACAACTTTCGATCCGGATGGGTGCTTCGATGACAGTCCCAAAGTTTTAGGTTATTGTAAGTCCCAAGAGCAAGGCTACACTATAATTAACCAGGCTCTAGATATTCAATGCGCTTGGAATAAAACCAATCGTGAACGAAACAAATGGATCTCTAAGATTCACGCAACTCAAAGTTACAAAAACACATTGGGTTCCGGAAGTTCTCATACTGTTATAGGTTTTTCAAAGGAAACCTACCTTGAATCAATTGCTAGTATAACAGATCTGCCTGAACAATACAAAAAAGAGTTTACTGAAACTGTTGAAGCTGGATATTGTTTAGCGTGGGTTAAAGAATCAAACCAAGAATTCTTTTGCTTTCCAATTGAAAGCCTCGAAGAACTACCCATCGTTTTTTCAAATCCTGGTAAGTTCCGGCAGATCTATAAAGGAATGCCACCAATCTCGTACTAAGGTGAATTATGTCTTCTCCCTATAGAGATCAAGGTCACTCTCCTTTCAATCAATGTGAGCACCCTAACTGGCAAGAGTGCCACCCGGGATGTGGGCATTTCTTTTGTCCTGATTGTGACTTGTCTTTTGACGAGATGGCGGAGGGAGCCGGAGAACCCCTACAGTCTGAAGAAGATTACTACAAGGAGCTTTGGAATTCTTATCTGGATCCTTGCCCGCCCGAGTTTCAAAGGTATTCGGGTTTTGGAGAAACTTATGGGTGAAAGAAAATCTAGGCGGCTTGCCTTAATGAAGGAGTTTGTTGAATCCTTAGGAGGTCAGTTAATTGAACTGGACTCTTTAAAGTTCAATGAATTTATTGAAGACGGAATTATAGATAGTCTAGCTCCTTTTAATTCAGCTATAGGTATTCATTACGACGGAAAAAGAATTTCCTATCACGTTGAGTCTAAGAACAAGTCTCCTAAAATCGGTGATTTGATTCACGAAGCGGGTCACATCTTTGCCTCTCTAAAGCCTCCTAGTGTGGCAGATGAGGTCTCTTTCTTTGGTTGGGAGTATGCAGTTGCTAAGAAATTGGGATTCCTTGGAGCCTGGAAAGCGGCTTCTAAAACCTATATGATAGATGGTGATGGAACAGAATTCGGAAGTCTTTCTGCCATCGAACAAGAAACATTTTTACAAGAACGTCTTAAGGAAGCTATTTCTCTTGGTTTAATATCTCAAACTCACGAACCTCTTTCGGTAAGATAATGAAACACATCACAATCAACGGGATCGATTTCTCTCTCGAGTGTTCAGAACCCAGAGATCGCACTTATTACCTAGGAATGATTTTTAATCATGAAGGTAAAATTGCCGCCTATAGTGTCTTTTTCGATCTGCCAGAGCTCGTCATTTATCAATTGGCTGCCCAACTTCAGAAGTGGGTTCTTGAATTTTTGTCATCAGAATTAAGCCCCAATGAGCGTTTCGGTCGTTCTTTGGATGTTTTTAATCCGTGTGCAACTGAAGACGATCGAATTCAAGTTTTCGAACTAGTGTTCGACGAACGATGGTTCCTTAGTCATAAGGACAAAATTCTTTATTTCGACCACGAAAGCCTACTTTCTTTTAGTCATTTTCTTAACACCCTTTCTGATTAACTAGGAGATTATCATGACCACTGAAAAAACTGATTCCACCGTCGGCGCTTCCATCAAGGTTATCCGAGCTACCTTCAATACCCCAACTGCCATTTCCGGCGCCATCAATCGGTTTAACTCGTCGGACTTTATGCCCGAGGACCAGCTTGCAAGGCTTCGAAAGCTTGAGGATCAAGGAGAGTATAAGATGGCAACAAATATGCGAGATGAGGCAGTGGTTGCTTTCTCGGCTAGTGTAGCTAAGAAGCTCAAGAAGTTTGTGAAAGACAACAGTATTACGATTGAGTTTGACCTGGAGAATGGTACTGCTAAGGTCGTCGAGTCATGAACAAGTTCACTAAAGAAGATGTTGCGGAATTTGCCACCACAGTATATGTTTCCGCTCCTTGGGAGAGAATCGCAATTAGGATTGATGACCGAACTGTCGAGGGCGATACGGTTGATGTATTTGTTAATCTAGAAACGAAAGACTCAAAAGATATTTGGCACTACATTAAGAATGTAGCTCAAGCTCAAGATCTAGATTCAGAGCAAGAATGCATCGACTCCATTATGTTTGAAATAAATATGGAGGCAAAGGAAGAGCTGGAGCAAATTAAACCTAGAATCGTTGTTCTTGAAGAAGCTATCTTTAAATACAAAATCATAGAGCGCTTTAACCTAGACCCTACTCGTTAAGAACAATCATGAAACCAGAATTCAAACTCCTCACCCGAGATCAGTTTCGCGAAGGAGTTTTCGCCAGGGATAGCCACCTCTGCGTCGTTTGCAAAGAACCCGCAGTCGATGCTCATCATATCCTCGAGCGCCGGCTCTGGGGTAACGGTGGCTATTTCCTGGATAATGGTGCTTCGGTTTGCGAGACTCATCACCTAGAAGCCGAAGCTACCACCATTTCTTGTGACAAACTTCGGGAACTATGTGGTATCACTAAGTTTCCTATCCCTGAGCATCTCTATCAAGATCAACCATATGATAAGTGGGGGAATCTAATTCTTCCAAATGGTCTTAGGCTTCCAGGAGAACTCTTTCAGGATGAGTCGGTTCAGAAGATTCTCTCGCCAGCTCTCTCTTTGTTCACCAACCGAATCAAATATCCCAGAACCTACCACCTTCCTTGGTCGCCAGGAGTTACTAAAGATGATCGGATCCTAACCGATCTCTCGAAACTCAAGGCTTCCGAGGTGGTGGTTACCGCTAAGATGGATGGGGAGAATACTACTTTTTATCCAGATTACCTTCATGCTAGGTCTATTGAGTACGATCCCCACCCTTCTCGTTCTTGGATTAAAGCTCTCCACTCTAGGGTGGCACACAATATTCCCGAAGGTTGGCGGGTTTGCGGAGAGAACCTTTACGCTAAGCACTCCATTAAGTATGAAAATCTCGAAAGTTACTTCCAGGTTTTCTCTATTTGGAATAACAAAAATGAATGTTTGTCTTGGAAAGATACTTTGGAGTACATTGAGCTTCTAGAACTTAAGACAGTTCCTGTTCTTTATCTTGGATCTTGGGATCAAAAAATAATTGAAAAGCTTTTCCAAGCGGAACTGAATGGGGATCCGATGGAAGGATATGTAGTTCGGGTAACTGATTCTTTTCACTATAGGGATTTTAGAACTCATTGCAGTAAATTCGTTAGAGAAAATCACGTTCAAACTCATGGACATTGGATGCGATCCGTTGTTGAACCAAACAAGGCAAAATGAATTCCGAATACCTTATTGCTTCCATTTTTGAAGCTTGTTGCTGGGTTTCCGAGAAGTCTAAGGGAAACAACAAGCTAACTCCAACCTGTGGCGTCCGAATGGTGGATTGGGACCTCAAACATTATTCGCCGCTCTTTTGTTTTTATTGGAAGGAATCTGCTAAGAACGGTAATCTCTATAATCCTAATCCAATTTTGGCTATTCCTTCTCTCGCTGAGTTAACCAAAAGAACTCCAGAGTTTCTAGAACTACTGTCTAAGGTTTGTTACTATAATGGGGGTACCAGGATTAAACACGACTTTGAGCTTTCAATTGAAGATGGGGTTCCAATTCTCAAGAACCAATATCGTTACAACGAAATTTTCTGTAGAAATCAGGGGATTCTAGATATTGCTCAAGAGTTAAACAAACTCTATCCCTCCAAACGAGTTCCTGCTGAACTAGATGGAACTTTCCAATGGGTTCTTCAAAGGGTTCCTTCCGAAAAAGAGTACCAACACATTTACCCTCAAAGATTCACTGTAAATAAAAATAGAGTAATTGTAGATGAAGGCTGCTATTTAAGTTGGTAGGAGTTTAAATATGTATCGCACACCAGCTTTCAAACCAGTTCCTTATAAGAAGTCTCGTTTCGCTGGGCTTCGAAGAAGAATCTTAGCTTTTTTCTTAAAGTATAGGTTATTTGTTGCGTTAGCTTTATTTGGCGCCACAATGTTCCCCATGTGGTTTTTCTTGTTGATTAAAGAGTCCTGGCATGTTATATGGTTTACTCCATTGGCAATGCTTTTACCCGCAATACTTCTTTGGCTCTCTTCCGCGTCTTTAACCAAATATCCTCAAAAATTTCTTGTGAGAATATTTGGTCACGGCTTCTATCCATTTACTTGAAAAGCATCGAGGTTTTAGACAATGTATCGTATCTCGGCTTTTAAGAAGAAAAAACGGGCTT
>Ga0075163_10002629_pt1 | contig 24091 bp, 14 predicted proteins | sample JI1023141ADNA_FD_71478 | JGI IMG/M metagenome (GOLD analysis project Ga0075163, IMG submission 71478) | Wastewater effluent complex algal communities from Wisconsin, to seasonally profile nutrient transformation and Carbon sequestration -... | ecosystem: Engineered > WWTP > Effluent > Algae... | reverse complement strand
GGCGACAGCACCTCCACACGTTCGTTCCTGCTCGCCTGCCGCGCCGTCGACTATGCGGGTTCTGACGTTGCCCTAGCCACGGCCTTCGGGCCCGACGCATCGGCCATCGAAGCCACGCTGACGCGCCTGGGCGGCCCACTTTCGCTCCCCACCGTGCTGGAGACCGCCGCCGCAGTACGACGCGCGGCAGCCGGCGCGCCGCCGACCGCCGACCCGTTCACCATCGAACTCGCTACGGCAGAAGTCCTCACACAGGACCTCGCCGAACTTGACGCGCGGCTGCAGCAGGACCGCGACAATACCGAACTGCGCGCTCGCTATGCCAAAGCCTCGCTCGACCTTGCGCGACGACAGATCGAGAGCGGCGGCAAGAACGTCGCCATCCTGCTCGCAGACGCCGAACAGAGTTATGCGCGCGTGCTCGCTGCGCAACCCGAACGCGGCGACTGGTGGATCGAACGAGCGCGCACGGCGTACTTCCAGAGCCGCTTCGACGACGAAGCCGAGTTTGCCCGCACCGCACTGCAGGCCACCCTTGGCCGCACGCTAGTCGAGCTGCCACTGACGGTTCCGCTGCAGGATGCGAGCGCCGTTGAAGCACTGCGGTGGCTCGGGGACGCCAACATTCGCCGATTCGGTGCCAGACTCGAACAAGAACCCGCACTCGCCATCGCCGCAATGCTCGAGGGCCTGCGCGCGTTTGCGTTCGTCGCGACCAGCCCGTTTGGCGATGACACGGACTGGACGAGCTTCGCTTCGTTCCACGGCGCCCTGGGGCTGTGGCGGGAGCAGTTCGCCGCGGCGCGGGTTGGCGCGCTGCGTGTGCCCGATGGGCGAGCCGTGCGGCAGTGCATCACGCAGGCGCTGTGGAGCGGTGGTCGATCGGAGTTCGGGCCCGTGGTCGCCGAGGACATCGCGCGCGACTTGGGCACCGACCATCCTGGCAACGCCGACGCACATTGGTTCCTCGGCTATGCATGGATGCTGCAGGCAGAGAACGAACGCCGCACCGAGCAGCCGGCTGCGGCGCAACGCAGCTACGCAACTGCCCGCGCAGCCTTCGCCCGCGCGGCCACGGTTCGCGCCGAATACACCGAGAACTGCAACTACTACCAGGCCCTGTGCTGGCTCGGCTGCGGCCTCGCCGAAGCACACGTTGGACATCGGGAGGGCGCCGCAAAGGCCCTTCGCAATGCAATCCAGCTGCACCGGAACCTCGCGGGCGCGACGGACGGCCTTGGTTATGACGTGCTGGACCTCGTCGACAAGATCGGTGAATGGCGCGCCAGCGGGCCGAGCGAGATCTCTCCGTTCGACCTGCTCGCCAGCATCGAAGCCGTGGCTCCCGGCGAAGTCTTCTACGCGGTCGCGATCGCCGACAGCCAGCTGCGTGAGGCGCTGCGCGCCGACGGTCGCAACCCGATTCGCGAAGAGCGTTCGACCGTGGACGCCGCGGGCCAGCCGATCCGCATGCTCATGGGCCTGCCCAATGACGAAGGTGACGGATATCTGCGCAACGCGCTCGCGATCCTGCGGCGTGTGAAAGACCGGCTCACCACCGATGAGGACCGCGTGTCCTTCGCGCAAACCGCCACGACCTGGGCCGAACGGCAGCTCGAACGCAATCGCACCGACGACGTCGCCACCTCGCTGAACGAAGCGGCAACGATGCTCGGCAAGACACCACCCGCCGCGGCAGACGACCTGGCGGCCCTTCGGGCCTGCGCCACCGAGTTGCGCACCGGGCTCGGCGAAGCCCGCCCGCGCTGGCGCATGGGCCGATAAGCCGGTCGCGTTCCTGCGCGACTCGGCTAGCCTGTAGTCCTCCCCTACCCGCAAGGACTCCACGATGCCCGGCAAGAAGATCCTGATGATCGTCGGCGACTACGTCGAAGACTACGAAGTCATGGTGCCGTTCCAGGCGCTGTTGATGGTCGGCCACACGGTGCATGCCGTCTGCCCCAACAAGAAAGCCGGCGACACCGTGCGCACGGCAATCCACGATTTCGAAGGCGACCAGACCTATAGCGAAAAACCCGGGCACAACTTTGCGCTGAACGCGACTTTCGCCGACTGCAAGCCGGAGTCCTACGACGCACTCGTACTGCCTGGGGGCCGCGCGCCAGAATACCTGCGCCTTGACCAGCGCGTGCTCGATGTCGTGAAGCACTTCTTCACCACGAACAAGCCCACGGCCGCGATCTGCCACGCAATCCAGATCCTCGTCACGGCAGACGTGCTCAAGGGCCGCTCGTGCACGGCCTACCCGGCCGTTGGCCCCGACGTGAAGACGTGCGGCGGCAAGTTTGCGCAAGTCGACATCGACAAGGCCTACACCGACGGCAACCTCGTCACTGCCCCTGCGTGGCCCGCGCACCCCGACTGGCTGCGGCAGTTTCTGCACGTGCTCGGCACCAAGATCAGCTGATGCTGTTCGATTGGTTGTTTCGCCCGCGCCGGCACGAGGCGCGCCGCGAGTTGCTCACGTTGCCATTCCCCACGGCTTGGCTGCCATACCTGGGCAAGATGCCGTTCTACGGCCATCTCGACGAGCGTGGCCAGCAGCGGTTGCGCGACGATCTGCGCATACTCATTGCCGAGAAGGAATGGGAAGGCTGCGGCGGCCTCGAGCTCACGGACGAGATCAAGGTGACGATTGCGGCACAAGCAAGTTTGCTGCTGCTCAATATCGAGCACGAGTATTTCAAGGACGTCACCAGCATCCTCGTGTATCCGAGTGCCTACCGCACGATGCCGCAAACGGACCACAACGGCGTCGTGCGCGAAGGGCAGGCCAATCTCGGCGAAGCGTGGCATCGCGGCCCAGTCGTGCTCGCCTGGGACTCCGCGCGCGGCGGCGCGCTCGATCCCGACGACGGACACAACCTCGTGCTGCACGAGTTTGCGCACAAGCTGGATCTGCTCGACGGGCTCGCGGACGGCACGCCACCCTTGCGCGACCGCGGCGAGCTGACGGCATGGGTGCAGACCATGTCGAGCGAGTTCACCAAGCTGCGCGACGCCGCCGCCAACGGGCGCGCCACCTTGCTGGACACCTACGGTGCCACCAATCCCGCCGAGTTCTTCGCCGTAGCGACAGAGTGCTTCTTCGAGCAAGCCAAGAAGCTGTTGGCTCGCCACGCTGAACTGTACGCAAACCTGCGCGACTACTACCAGCAGGACCCGGCCACGCACGATTGAATCGCAACGCCCACGCCCCCAGTCACCCGTTGGCGAACTTGGTGATGGACGCTTTGCTGGCCAGCAGAGCCTTCTGCAAATCCGCCACCGCGGCCGCAGTGTTACCACCACCGCGCAGCGCCTGCACAAACGCCTGATGCGCCTTCTGCACCTGCTTGTCTTCGCCATCGAGCAGAAAGGCCACCAACAGCCCAGCTTCGTGAATGAGTTGCGTCGAACCCGGCTGGTCCGCCAGCACGAGTTTGAAGTCGAACACCTTCTGGATATCGCGAAGGCCACCCGACTGCTTCAGGGCATTGAAGGCCCATTCCCGCGACCATCGCGGATTGCCGGCATCACCGACGGTCTTGTCGAGGAAATAACGTTCGACATAGGAAGCAGCGCCATAACGAAGCCAGCGCGGGATCTTCTTCTCCGCCCAGAAGGCCGTTGTCGACTTCGCCTGCACGCCCATTGCCATGTCGCCAAGGGCCTTCCACGACGGGTCGATCGCTTCGACGAACGACAACGCGGCAGCATGGCGGATTGAGTATTGACCAAACCCATCCAGGGTCTTGTTGCCGTTGTCCCAGAAGCCCACGCCAATTCCCGCGTAAGCGGCCGGCTTGACGGAGGTGTCGTACCACGCGTCGGCGAAGTACGCGTAGTGAAGCGAGGAGAACCCGTCCGTTTCCGCGCCACTGGCCGCGACTTTGTTGAACTGCTCCAGATTGCGCAGCACGTACAACTCTGGCTTGTCGCGCTTAGGCCCGAGCAGATCGACCGCACTCAAACGCGAGCCCGGCGCAACACCGAACAGACGCACGAGATCGGCATACGTCTGATCTGCGTACCACTTGCACCACTCGACGCGGTCGCGCTCCACCGTGGTCGAGATCACGAAGTGTTCGCTGGCCACATACCAGGGCCGGTTCATGTCGGCGTGCCACGTGTTGGCGCCTTCGTTGTCGACCCAGTCCTCGCCACATTTCCAGAGGCCCTTCTTCCAACTCTCAAACTGCTCGGGAGGTACCCACTCCAGATCCTGCTGCTGCCAGCCTTTCGCGGCCAGATCCTGCTCACGATCGAGCCGCACCTTGGTCAACGGGCTTAACCAGCCGAGACTCGCATCCCGCACCCACCCGAGCCTCAAGAACGGCGCATCCGCAATCGGCACCCAGGTATCCTTGAGCCGCGCCAGGCCCTGCTTGGCCATCCGCTCATCCTCGGCACGCTGGAAGTCGAACAACGCCGTGCGCGATTCCCACCACTTGCCGTCATAGAACTGATGACGCAGCCCTTCGCGAGCAATCGCATTGTCGCGATCGAGCTCGATGACACGTTTCCAGGCCGCGCGCGCCCCTTCCGCTCGCTTCTGCTCGGTCCAATCCGTAGCCAACTGCAACAGCTTGTTGATGTCGGAGCCCGCGGCCTTGATCGAGGGCGCCGGGTCGAACTTCGCGCCTTGTTGCGCAACTGCGACGGCAGGCACCAACAAGGCGAATACAGCCAGATGGGTGGTTTGCATGACGACTTCGTGAGTTGTTGGATTCGAGTCAAAGGCCCAAGGCTTGTTCTGCCGCGGTACGCCATCGCTTGACGTCAGAGCGTTCCCAGCCCCCCTCTTCGTTGCCGACGAGCTGGGACCAACCCTCCATGCCGCGTGCGTAGCACTCGCGCGCCGTGCCCTGCTGACCCAACCGGGCGTAGATCAGGGCGCGCAGGAACGGAAACACCAGCGGTGAAAGGACCAGGTAGTCGCTCTTCGGATCGAACTGCTGCAAGGCCTCCAAGGCGCCTTGGTAGTCCTGGAGATGCACCTTCGCCAAAGTCTCGACAACTGCACCGGCCTTTTGATAGACCTCGGCGAACTGCGGATCCCGGACCCTGGCAATGGCTAGCTCCGGGTTGCGTCGTTCTGCATCGGGAGCGTCAGCCAACACCACACAGTAGTTGAGAGCTTCATTGACCACGACCGAGGACCTGGCGAGATCCTCCATCGCCGCCTTGGTGCCAACGCCGGCCAGATACCGGGCCGTCTGCAGGTCCGAGAGGAAGAGGGGGTTGGCATCGAGCTCCGTCGCCTTCTTGAAGCTGACCGCCGCCCCCGCGAAGTCCCCGAGTTGCAACTGGGTCCAGCCCAGACCATTCCACGACGGCGCACTGTCCGGGGACCGCGCCGTGCAGGCAAGGTAGACACCCAAAGCGTCCACCATGCGACCTGCGAAGAACAAGCTGTCCGCCAGATCATATCGAGCCTGGGCGTTCTCCGGCTGCAAGCTGAACGCGGCAGTGCGGCACGCCAACGTCGCCTCCTTGCGCCCGACCATGCGATAGATCATCGCACCCACGGATTGGAGCACGTAGTCGTTGGGATACAGGTAGAGCGCCTGATCGTACATACGATAGACGTCCGGTCGGCGCTCCGGATACCTGTCCCATAGAGTGGCGCTCAGAACCCAGATGGATCCAGGGGGCAAGCTGCTGAGGTTCTCGGGCGCCGCGAGTTCCAGCATTGCCGACAGATCGTCCTTCTGGATCGCCTCACGTAGCCGCAGACGATCCGCGTCAGGATCGAGGTCCATGGCAAGCACGGCCGTACGCTGGAACTGCACCGCCTGTTCGCCAAATAGGCTGCGCCGCAGCCGTCCCAGGTCATCGAGTGCCAACGCGACTTCCTCGGCTATATGACGCTCGCGAATGCGTTCGAGTGCTGGCGTGATCTGATCACCATCCAGGTCGACACCATATTCCTCGAACGCTTTCACGAACTCCGCATGCAGCTCCGCTTCGCGTTCGCGGTTGCCAATGGTCGGGATCTGGGCGAGGCGCAGGTCGACGAGTCGCCGCTGCAACGCCGTGTCCTTGGCCAGCAACTCACGTTCACGATCCGCGGCGCTGACCGCAAGTTCGGCCTGCTGGACGAAACGCGTCGCCCGTTCCCGCATCGCCGCGTCCGCCTCGCCGGTGGCCAACAGCGCCAGCCCACGTCGCGCCGCTTCGAGCGCATCCACGGCTCGCCCGTCCTGCCCCAGTTGGATCGATTCGCCAAACGCGGCCTCGACCGCGGTGCGCACCTGCGCCACTCGCGCTTCGCGCTCGCGATGCACCCAATAGAAGCCGCCACCGCCTAGCAGCAGGGCAACGAGCACGGTCCCCGCCAGCGCCAGCACGAGACGCCGACCGCGGCGTTCCTCAGCGGCCTTGATACGAGCCGCGGTCGCTGCCAGTTCGGCCTGGTGCGCGCGTTCTTCGACCGACGATAGGTACTCGTGTACGGCCCTGGCCACTGCTTCCGCATCGCGCGGGCGTGCATCGCGGGCCGGCAGCATGCACTCAAGACACAGATTCTTGAGCATCGGATCCGCATCGCAGGCTTCGATGCGCCCACGCGCCGGATCAAGCTTCGCGCGGGCCGCCAGCACCAGCGTGGGCTCGCTGTCGGTGCCCTCGTAGGGCGGCCTGCCGGTGAGGATCTCGCACAAGGTCGCGCCCAGCGAGAACACATCCGCCCGCTCGTCGAGTTTCTCGATCTCGCCCTGGGCCTGCTCCGGCGACATGTAGGCAGGTGTCCCCATCACGGATCCCATCATGGAATCCGACCCGGACGAACCAGGCCCACTGCGCACGGTCTCGATGATCGTGAACACACTCTGCTTGGCGCGTTTCTCGTCAGCGACGCCACCACGATGCAGCACCTTGGCGAGGCCCCAGTCGACGACCTGAACTTCGCCGAACGCGCCGACCATGATGTTGGCCGGCTTGATGTCGCGATGCAGCACACCCTTCGAATGTGCGTAGGCAATCGTCTGGCACACCGACTCGAAGATCGACAACAACCGCGTGCGGTTGTCACTCGTCGACTTGCGCTGCGACAACAGCGCCGACAGCGTGCGGCCCTTCACCAGCTTCATCGTGAAGTACGGCGAGTCGTCGGCCATCAGACCAAGCTCGTAGACCGGCACGATTCCAGGGTGCTGCAGTTGCCCGCCGATCTGCGCTTCTTCCACGAAACGGGAGACCACGGCCGGGTTCCTGGCGAGCTCGGGGTCAAGCACCTTCACGGCGACATCACGACCGAGGTCGGTGTCGTGCCCCTTCAGGATCACGCCCATGCCGCCGCGCGCGATCTCACCGATCATCTGGTACTTGTTGCGGCCCTGCGGCACCGGCTTCCTGGTGCTCGCCCCGGGATCAAGGATCGGGGACGCGCCGTGCTCCGACCCGCAATCAGGCAGCAACAGCTTCGGCATCTTGCCGGATCGATCCCCGAGCAGTTCCAGCACGGTGCGGCGGGATTTGGCTTCCTCAGGGGGAATGGGCGACATGGTGTGCTGGGGCGAAGGGATTGGTGCAACGCGGGAATCTGCAGCCAGCCCGAAAGCGGCCAAATGAGCTGGCGAGGATCAGCATTCCTGCCAACGTCGGCCGCGCTCCGCCGCAAACCAGGCCCGATGGCGCCTTTACCCTCGGACCGAGATCCCGTACGTCTAGCCACGGAATGCCCCCATTCGCCCTCGCCCGCCCTTCTCGCCGTCCTACTGCGATGTCGACCCTGAGCAGGCTGATGCAGTTCTTGGTGTGGAGCAGCACCCTGGCCAGCGCCGCTTGCGCACAGCACGAAGCACCAGCGCCGCAGCGCCAGGCGCAGGGAGTCGTGATCGACGATTCCGGTCTGTGTCTCTACGTGCACGATTGGTGGCAGCTGAACTCTCAACGATTCCTGCACACCGGCCTGCGGCGCCTTCCACTAAGCGATGCGATGGTCGAACGAGACATCGTGCCAGCTCTACGGGCGGCACTCGACAAGGTTGCCAAGAGTGATGCTAACGGTGACGGGGACGGTGACACCGCTACCAACGACCTTGTCGGTGCATGCCTGATCGCGTTGGCGCGCATCGGTCACGAAGTTCCCCGGTCGCCGCTGGCCGATACTTTCGCTGGTTACTTGCGACACCCCAATCAGGCAGTGAGAGAAACAGCGGCGCTCGCCCTCGGCATGGCCGGCGTCGACGGTCCACGCGAACGGGATCTCCTCGTGCAGCTTGTGCGCGGTGACATGGCACTGGGACCAGTCGTTGGCGAAGGACCTTCGGTTCGTACGCGGGCGTTTGCGACGTATGGCCTCGGCCTGCTTGCCAACCAAAACACGCGACTCGCCACCCAGCGCACCGTGTTCCAGACTGCCCAGTGGATTCTGCGACAGGAACCTCGCGATGTCGATCTACAGGTCGCCGCAGTGCACGCACTCTCTCTGCTGCATCTGCCAGATGAGGACAAGGCGGCGGCAACCCTGCGAACGGAGACACTCGAGGTGCTGGCCGACACCCTGGCTAGCAGTGCCGAGCCAGGCGACCTGGTGGCCTGCGCTTGTCCCACCGCAATCGGCAAACTGCTCGGGCGCGACCACGCGCGCAGTGGCGAGTTTGTGGTTCGTTTCGCACAAGAGCTTGGTCGCAACCAACCCACGAAACTCGGCAGGCCAAGTGTGGCCCAATCCTGTGCCATTGCGCTCGGCCTGCTGACAAAGCCGACCGATGCAACGACGGTGAAAGAGCTCGCAAAGGCAGCGGCCGGGCACCCAGATCAGAACGCCAGGATGTTCGCCTGCCTGGCCCTCGGCGAGATCGGCGGATCTGAAGCAAGGTCCACGTTGCTGGATCTGCTGGTGCAACCAAAGGATCCGTATCAGGTCTACGCTCGCGAGTGGGCAGCGATGGCGCTTGGCATCTCGGTGCGAAAAGAGCGCCCAACTGCGCAAGAACAAGAAGCCATCGACAGGGCCTTCCTGGCAGCGGCACAGGGCCCGACGCGGTCAGGCCTACTGGTTGCGGCGGGCATGGCTCGCGCTGAGGCAACGGTCGCGACGCTCTGGGAACGGAACCATTCACCCTCAAATGAGGAGGCCGCCGTGGCCTACTGTCAGGCACTGCAATTGCTGGAGAAAGGCGGGGCATTGAAGCCATTGCGTGCCCTATTCGAAGCGAGCCAACGGCGTTGTGAGCAGCGAGCTGCGGCTGCCAGGGCAATGGCGTCTCTTGGCGAGGAGGGCCTTGCCACCGAACTGATCCACACTGCACTTTCGACTCAGTCGATAGCACACCAGTCCGCAAACCTGATGGCGGCGGCGGACCTGGTGGCCGAGCCTGAAGTCGAAGCCTTGTTGCAAGCCTTCGCGGACCTCAGCCACAAGCCCCTCCTGCGCGCATTCCTGGCGGTGGACCTGGGTATGGTCGCGCGTCGATCCCCCGGTTCGTGGTCCTTACCACTCAGCGTGCACATCAACCATTTGGCGGCGCCACCGACCCTGAGCAGAGACCACGCGGGCGTACTCGACCTACTCTGATCGGATGCACGCCAACACTGCGCCAACTCAGTCGCGCCCGGTCTCGATCGTTTCCTTCAGCCAACCACGAGCAAAGGCCCAAGCCCGCTTGACGGTGGCAGTGGACACTTCGAGCGCCGCGGCGGTGTCTTCGACGCTGAGCCCAGCGAAGTAGCGCAGGCGCACCACGGCCGCCGCATCAGGATCCACCGCGCGCAACCGCTCGATCGCCTCGTCGAGCACCAGGAAGCCCGCCGATTCGACTTCCGAACTCGGATCGGGCAGTCCAGCAAGGTCCATTGCCGCGCGGCGCGCTTCCGGCCCACCACGACGCCCCGCCGCCTTCGCGCGCGCATGGTCGATGAGCACGCGGCGCATGGCCTCCGCGGCGGCAGCATAGAAATGCGCGCGATTGCGCCAGGGCACGTCGCGGGGCCCAACCAGCTTCAGGAACGCCTCGTGCACGAGCGCCGTAGCCTGCAGCGTGTGATCCGCACGTTCGCTGCGCAACTGGCGCTGCGCGGCCGCTCGCAACTGGTCGTAGACCAATGGCAACAATCGCTCGGCGCGATCCGTCGCGTTGAGCGCTTCGTTCTGGAGAATCGAAACGGTGGGCGAATCCGATTCGGCGGGCATGCGGCAATCCTAGCCGACGCGCGCAATCCTAAGTCCGGAAAGGGACTCGTGCTGCGGGAGGGCAACGTGGGAACCGCTTCGCCGGACCTTGGCCCAGTTACTCTCGTACATAGACGCACTATCGCAAAGACCCCATACCAACGGAGCCCTGTCATGCCTGCCCTCAGTCGCACTCCATATGCTGCGTCCCTGATCCTATTGGCCAGCGGCGCCTTACGAGCACAACTCGATTACGCGCCGGTCGGCCAGGAAGTCGTGCTCAACACGAACTTCACGCAGATCCAGCCCACGCAGGGCCCACCCATCAACGTCGTGGGCGGCGTCTTCGTGTTCCGCAACGTGACCATCAACCAGGGCGTGCGCGTGCGCGGCGTCGGCACCAACCCGATGATCTGGCTCGTGACGGGCAACTTCATCGTAAACGGCGAGCTGTCGGTGAACGGCGGCGACGGCGCGCGGGCAGTGAATATCAACTCGGCCAACTTCCCGGCCCCTGGCGGCATCGGCGGCGCAGGCGGCGGCACTGGCGGTGCGGGCACGCCGAGCGCGCTCATGCGCGATCTGCAAGGCGAAGATGGGTTTGGGCCATTCGGCTTGCCCAACGTCGGCGGCGGGGGCGGCCTGCTCGCTTGCCTTACTGGCGTTGGTCGCGGCTCCGGCGGTGGCGGTGGGGCGTTCGCGACGGCGGGCGACCCGTTCTACCCGACGTTGGGTGGCCCCGGGACGTCGTTCCAACAACAGGTCGGCATCGGCGGCCAGGGTGGTGATGGCCCCAGCGGTTCTCCTGGACGCGCCATACTCGCCGGCGGTCGCGCCGGACTCATCCCGTTCCTCGACAGCAACGCCGGCAACGACTTCTTCGGCGCAGCCTTCGATTTCGCTTTGGGCCAGGTCATCCAAGGCGAACTGCAGACGCTGACTGGTGGTCAAGGTGGTGGTGGCGGCGGCGACCTGTCCCACAACAGCAGCTGTTCCTTGATCGACCCACAGTTTGCGAACGATGCCTCCGGCGGCGGTGGCGGTGGCGGCGGCGGCTGCCTCGTGATCGCAGCTCATGGCGCCATCGTGGTCGGCCCCACCGGCCGCGTGACGGCCAACGGCGGCAATGGCGGCGGCGGGGAACATGCCGGCTCATGCAACAGGGGCGGCGGTGGTGGCGGTGGCTCGGGTGGCATGCTCGTTCTCGCCAGTGCGACCGCGATCGGGCTGTTTGTGAAGGGCGAGACCTACACCAACAACGACTACAACTTCGTGCTCTCCGCCGATGGTGGCGTCTGCACCACAGGCACCCTTCTTCAACCCATCATCCTCGGCAAGTACCCACCCAATGGCCAGAGCGTTCCGCCAACCTTTGGTACCAACTATGACTCCGCACCACTCGGCGGTTTCGGCGGCATGGGTGTCATCCAGTTGATCACACCCTTTGGCAACAATGCCGACGGCACCAATACGCGACTCGACGACGGCATCTTGCTCGTGCGCAACGGCAACCTGCTGTTTGGCGCCGAGAAGCAGCGGTTTCTGGGGTGGCGCGGCTATCCGAACGCACTTGGCGTGCGCGTCGATGATAACGGAGTGCCGCTGCCGAACGGACGCAGGGATGGTGACATCCGCCCGGCGCCAATCCTGATCCCGATGTTCTAAGGGCGCTTGCCGGTTGGCGTGGAATTCAATCCCGGCCATGCCGCAAGCAGTCGCTTGCCCGCCGCAAACACTTCTTCCGGACCACGATCCAGCTCGCGCCAGATCCTCAGCGCGCTGCCAAAAGCAGCATCCTGCCGTGAGAAGGCTTCGACGACGAGCCAGCCGCGGTAGTCGATACCCCAGAGTGCCTTCAGCACCCGCGCGAAATCAACCTGGCCGGTGCCGGGGGTGCCGCGGTGGTTCTCCGACAGCTGCACGTGTCCGAGTGTGCGGGCACTCGCGGTGATCGCGGCCGCAACATCACCTTCTTCGATATGCGCGTGATGCGTGTCCATCACACCGCACACCGCGGGATGTTCGATCGCTCGAACCAGCGCATCACAGGCTGCAGCTGTATTGAGGAAGTAGCACTCAAACCGGTTCAACGGCTCGATCGCGAGCTTCACGCCGCAGCGCGCCGCACGTTCGCCCGCGGCGCGCAACACCTCGATGCAGCGAGCCCACTCGTCCGCGGTCGGCGGGCTTTCGGAGAAGTGCCCGTAGGCTGAGTGCATCGGCCCCGCGAGAACCTCGGCGCCGAGCACGGCGGCCTTCTCGGCAAGCTGCCCGAGCTGCTCGACCGCGGCACGGCGCACCGCGGGATCCACGTGCAGCGGATTGGCGTCCTTGGTGGCAAACCCCACCGCGGTCGCGGCCAGCCCTTCCTTCGCCAAGGCACCTCGGATGCCGGCGAGTTCGGGCTCCGTTGCACCAACTACCGGAATCTCAGCCCCCGCGTAACCGTGGTGGGCGAGCCGCCCGAACCACCGATGGTGCACCTCACTGAGGCGCGGCGCGAAGTAGAGGAAACTGAAACCGAGGCGCGGAATCGTCATCCGATCACCCGCTGAAGCTCCAGCTCGGCAGGTCCTTGCGCACGCCTCCGGCCATCGCCGACTCGTGCGCAAGAATGCCTACACAGGTCCAGTTGGCGCTCTGCTTCGCATTCGGCCACGGCTCGCGGTCCTCGACAAGGGCTCGCAGGAACTCGTGCACGAGGTGCGGATGACTGCCACCATGGCCACCACCTTGCGTGAACGACAGGTGCTCGTTGCCGGCAAGGTCATAGACGCCCTTCGTCGTGAACTGGCGGATGCCTTCGGGCAAGAGATGCGCGTAGTCGGGGATCGTGATTCGCGACGGGATCTCGTGCTCAGGCTTCTTCGCGGTATGCAGGATTGCCGGGTCGCCTTCGACGAGCGGCCATTCAAAGGCCTGCTTGCTGCCGTAGACATCGATGCTCTCGCGATACTGCCGCGCCACATCAAACAACGAACGGATGATGCGCGCCGACAGGTCCGTGTTGCGCAACTTCAGGTGGGCGGTCTCGATGGCGAACGGCGAGCCGTAGATCTTGATCATCTCCTCGCGAATCGTCCCGGAGCCAAAACACGACACGTATTCGGCATCCGCGCGAGGCAGCCCGAGCACGGGCCCCACACAGTGGGTCGCGTAGTACATCGGAGGCAGACCCGGCCAATAGCCGGGCCAACCATCCATGTCTTGTTGATGACTCGCCTGCAGGAACTGCAACTTGCCGAGTTCGCCGCGCCGGTGCATTTCCTGCAGGAACAGGAACTCGCGGCTGTACACGACGGTCTCCATCATCATGTACTTCTTGCCCATCTTCGCGCTGAGTTCGACGATGCGGCGGCAATCCTCGACGCTCGTCGCCATCGGCACCGTGCAGGCAACGTGCTTGCCAGCCTGCAGCGCCGCAATCGTCATGGCGGCGTGATCCGGGATCGGCGTGTTGATATGCACGAAGTCGACCTCGGGGTCGCGCAGCAGGTCCTCATAACTCGTGTGGCGTCGCGCAATGCCAAACGCGTCGCCGACCGCATCCAGGCGTTGGCGCGAACGCTGGCAGATCGCGAACATCTCCGCGTTCGGGTGATTCTGATAGATCGGAATGAACTCGGCACCAAAACCAAGACCAACGATTGCTGCGCGGTATTTCTTCATGGCGAGATAGGTTGAGACGTTGGGTGTCGTGGGTGGAAGTTACTTACCGAGTTCTTCGGCAGTCCACAGGCCAGTGCGCTCCTTCGTAGCTTCGCGACGACGGGCAACCGCTTCGGCAGTCACCGCCGCCGCATCGTTCGACCACCGCTGCCGCACATACGTGAGCACGTCGGCAATCTCCTGATCCGTGAGCGCAGCCCCCAACGGTGGCATCACGGCGTTGAACTCGTTGGTGCCCACGGTGATCTTGCCCATCAAGCCCCCGATCACGATATCGATCGGCCGCTGCGGATTGCCCGTAAGCCACTCCGAGCCATCGAGCGGCGGGAAGGCAACTGCGAGCCCCTTGCCGTCGACACCATGGCACGCAATGCACGTGCGGCTGAACACGAGGGCGCCACGGGCATGGACTTCGGCATCGGGCTCAAACTGGCGCTTCTTCTGGACCGCCGCGCCAACTCCGCTGGCCTTGGTCACCGACGCGAGCCCCTCGAGCGCACCGGCCAGCGTGTTGCCGCTGCCGATCGCCACGAGCGACACATCGTCAAACCACGCCGCACCTCGTGCCCCGCCGTAGCCGCCAAACAAGCAGTGCACGACGATCTCCTCAGAAGCGCCGGCCTCGAACTCGACGGACACTTCGCTCCAATCGGCGGTGCCCTGCACACCGCGCGTGCGTACGCCGCCGTGCACATTCAACATCGCACCGTCGCTGCCACGCTGCGGGCGGCAGCCTTCGGTGCGAATCCAACCACTAAGCCGATAACGCTTGCCGACCTGCACCTGCACCACGCCCGCGACGCCACAGTCCGACGGCGCCGTGGTGCTGATCTTCAGGCACGGCGTGCCATTGCGCCCACCGGTTGCGTCGCGCGTGGCAACCACCGTGTTGGCGCCCGCACCACCATAGATGCGCAGGTCACTCCAGCCCGCCGGTCGCGCGTTTGCATCCTCGCCAACGGCCGCGAAGTCGGCATTCGGCAGCAGGTTCTGCGGTTCGCTGACCTTGCCAAACTCGACGCCCGTCGCTTTGGCCGCGGCGAGCACCGTCTCCGCGTGGCGACGCGCCGCGATCTGCCACGCGTCCCGCAAGGTGGCGTCCTCGAAGATCACCGCTTCCGAAACAACGCCCGTGTTGAGGATCGCAGCGCCGATCTCCGGGTCCGCCGCGCTGGCTGCCAAGGCCACCAGCACTTCGGCAAGCACGCGACCTTCGGCCGCGATCCTGCCCGACTTCACGAACGCGCGCTTCAACACCGCGACGTTGGCAAGCGCGAGTGCCGCGCGCACGGTCGCCACAGAACGGCAACGCAGCGCCTCCTCCGCGATTGCATCCGTGAGACGGCCGCCCGCGGCGAGCACATGCAGCGCGTGCGGTGCCGCAACCCCCTCTGCCGTGACCAGGGCGACCAGCTGCGGCCCCACCGCCGCGTCGTTGCGCTCGATCAGCAGGCGCTCGGCGTGCAACCGCCAGCCCAGATTGCTGTGCGAAAGCCCCTGCAGCAACGTCTGCGCATCCGCCGCGACGAGGCGCGGTGCAACGTCATCCTTGCTGCCCTTCGGGAACACGCGATAGATGCGGCCGTGCTGCTTGTCGCGCAGCGGGGTCTCGTAGGCGTTGCCACGCCCGGTCTTCGCATCAATGCCTGCCGAACCCCGGGTCGGCGTCGGATTGTGTTGAATGATGAGGTTGTACCAATCGCAGATCCAAACGGCCCCATCCGGTCCCACCTCTGCACAGACGGGACTGCTCCACGCATCCGCCGAGGCAAACAGGTTGTTGGGCAACTGCCGCGCGACCATTCCACCACCGCGGCGCTCGAGCTCGAACTGCGCCACAAGCTTGCCCGTCGGCTCGCAGACGAAGGCGATGCGGTCGTGGTAGGCATCCGCAAACCGCGTTGCCGTGTAGACAGCGTGCCCGGCCGCGGCCGTGTAACGATCAAAGAAGTCGACCTGACGGATATCGGTTGAGATCGGGAAGAACAGCGGGTTGTCGTCGGCGCGCGGCGTGTGATGCGGCTCCATGCCGACCGCTCGATAGGCGGCATCCGGGAAGGTGTGAAACCAGCTCGGATTGCCATTCGCCGTCGAGCCGATCACGTCGAAGTCCGACGTGAAACCCAGTCCCCACGTGTTGTTCGTCGTGTGCTGCAGGAACTCGAGTTTGCTGCCATCCGCGCTGAAGCGGAACAGACCCTGCGCAAACTCATGCCGCTCGCCACCAACTTCGCCGCCAAACCCCGAATACCCTACGGTCGCGTAGACCCAACCATCCTGGGCCCAACGCAGATTCGAGACGCCAGCGTGCGTATCGCCCATGTGAAACCCCGAGAACAACACGCGCCGCACATCCGCGCGGTCGTCCCCATCGGTGTCGGCGAGGAACAGCATGTCCTGCCCGTTGGTGCAGATCACCCCACCGTTCGCAAACGTGAGCGACGTCGGAATCGACAGCCCTTCGGCAAACGGCGTGAATCGGTCGGCGCGGCCGTCACCATCGGTGTCCTCGGCGATCGTGATGCGGTCATGACCGAGGTCCCCACGTTGCAGGTTGTTGGGGTAGTCCACCGTCTCGATCACGAAGGCACGCCCACGCGGATCCCACGCGATGTGGATCGGGTTGCGGATCTCGGGCTCACTCGCAAACAGTGAGACCTGCATGTCCGCGGGCACCTGGATGAGCTTCTGCGATTGCGCAGGGGCAAGCGGCTTCTGCGCCATCGTGATCTCGCGGCGTTCGCGGTAGCCGGGCAAGGACACCTGCTCCTGTTCGAGAACGGGCAGTGCCAGCTTGGTCAGCAACTCGCGCTTTTGCTCCCCTACCGCCCAATAGACACCATTGCGCAGCAGTTGCTGGAACGCAGGCAGGTCCCACACGCGGTGGTCGTGGCCGGAGGCCGTATAGAAGACCCGCCCCTTGCCCTGCGTACGCACCCAGGTCCACGGCTCCTGCTCGCGCTTCTGCAGCACGAGCCGATCGTCGGCCTGTTCGTCGTGTTCGTACGTTTCGTCCCACGCGCGATAGCTGCCGAGCCCCTTCAGGATCGGGTGCTCCGGCAACACGTTCTCGACCTGGAACTCCTCACCACCATGGCGCAGAAAGCGCCCGCCAACGAGCTTTACAAACGCAGGCGAACGGCCCCAGCACGCGGACGCACAGTGCACGGGCACAAACCCACCGCCAGCTTCGACGTAACCGACGAGCGCAGTGAGCTGCTCCTTCGGCATCACGCCCATCTGGTCCCAGTTGCCATAGAGCATGACGGCGTCGTACGCCGCGAGGGTCGCGGCAGTGAATGCACTCGCGGGATCCTCGCTGTAGGTCAGATTGATGCCATCCGCACCAACACCGCGCTTGAGCACGCGATACCGCGTGATCGGATCATGGTGAGGACCATTGCGCGTCGGCGCCCCGACAAACAGGACTTCGAGGCGGCGGCCTTCGGCCACCGGCGTCGGGGACTGCGCTCCGAGCCCACAGCCGGAAAGCGCCATGACCAGCAGGGACACAGCGGACACCGCGAGCACGGCGAGGCGCGCGCGTGAGCACGAAGCGAAGGGATGCATCGTGGCATTGTCACGGGCGAGCCCGGGCCGGCTTGTAGGTTTCCGCGCTTCCTGTGTATGTTTCCGCCATGCGCAGCGAAGCCCAGGCAGATCCATGGCTGCAATCCCTGTCCTCAGCGCCCTTTCGCCACCTGTTTGACCACCTGCCGGGAACGATGTTCTTCGCCAAGGATCGCCAAAGCCGCATCATGATGGGCAATCCAGCCTTCGTCAGGCGCTGCGGCTTCGAGCGCGAGGAGCAGATCGTCGGACTCACCGACGAATGGATTTTTCCGCCGCGCCTTGCCCAGAAGTACCGGCGCGATGATCTTCAGGTGTTACAGTCCGCGCAACCGCTTCTCGGCATGATCGAGTTGTTCCCCAACGCCTTTGGCAAGCCCGAGTGGTTCGTCACCGACAAGCTGCCGCTGTTCGACCGCGACGGCAATTGCTGCGGCGTCTGCGGCACCGTTCGCAGTTACGAAGAACAACACGCCGCGATCCAGCCTTACCTTGAACTGGCGCTGGTTGCCGACCACTTGAAGCAGAACTTCCGCGAGCCCCTGGACGCGGACAAACTCGCCAGGATGGCGAAGTTGTCCGTGCGTCAATTCGAACGCAAGTTTCGCGCCACCTTCCAGACCACGCCGCGCGACTACCTCATGCGCATGCGGATCATGCACGCCTGCAGTCTGCTGACGGGCAGCCGCATGCCGATCACCGCAATCGCGCTCGAATCGGGCTTCTACGACCACAGCGACTTCGCGCGTCAGTTCCATCGCCACATGGGCCTCTCGGCCACCGCCTACCGGACCCAGGACGCCACGCGCGAACGCAACTCGCTGCCCAAGGCGCGCTGAACCCTGCATACTTCTCCTCGAGCAACCACCGTCCTCAAGCAAGCACCGCACGAACTCTTCGACCGACCCTCTCGACATGCCGAATCCCACGCCCGCGTCCAACTCCCCCGCTGACAAGTTCACCTTTGGTCTATGGACCGTCGGCTGGCAAGGCCGCGATCCCTTCGGCGATGCTGTGCGCGCGCCCGTCGATCCCGTGGAGACCGTGCACCAGCTCGCCAAACTCGGCGCCTACGGAGTCACGTTCCACGACGACGACCTGGTTCCCTTCGGTTCCACCGAGGCCGCGCGCGACCAGCACATCAGCCGCTTCAAGAAGGCGTTGGCCGAGACCGGCATGAAGGTGCCGATGGCGACGACCAACCTGTTCACGCACCCGGTGTTCAAGGATGGCGCCTTCACGAGCAACGACCGTTCGGTGCGTCGTTTCGCGCTGCGCAAGGTGATGCGCAACCTCGACCTCGCCGCCGAACTTGGCGCGGAGACCTACGTGTTCTGGGGCGGCCGCGAAGGTGCCGAATACGACGCGTCGAAGGACATCCGCGATGCGCTCGATCGGTTCCGCGAGGGCTTCAACACGCTGACGACCTACTGCCGCGACCGCAAGTACAAGCTCCGGTTTGCCATCGAGCCCAAGCCCAATGAGCCGCGCGGTGACATCCTGTTGCCGACGATCGGCCACGCGCTCGCGTTCATCAACACGCTCGAACACAGCGACATGGTCGGCCTCAATCCCGAAGTTGGCCACGAACAGATGGCGGGACTCAACTTCGTGCACGGCATCGCCCAGGCCCTGTGGCACAACAAGCTGTTCCACATCGACCTCAACGGTCAGCGCGGCATCAAGTACGACCAGGACCTCGTCTTTGGTCACGGCGACCTGCTAAACGCGTTTTTCCTCGTCGACCTGCTCGAGAACTCAAACTACCAAGGTCCGCGCCACTTTGACTACAAGCCGTCACGCACCGAGGACATGGCCGGCGTGTGGGCTTCGGCCGCGAGCAACATGCGCATGTATCGACTGCTGCGGGAACGCAGCAAGGCGTTCCGCGCCGATCCGGCCGTGCAGGCCGCGATGAAGGAATCACGCGTCGCAGAACTCGCGTTGCCGACGTTGGCGAAGGGCGAGACGTACAGCGATCTGCTGCGCGATCGCAGCGCGTTTGAGGACTTCAAGGCCGACGCCACGGCCGCGCGTGGCTGCGCGTTTGTGCAGCTCAACCAGCTCGCGATCGAGCACCTGCTGAAGGCGCGCTGAAGCGCGCCGCCAACGACCCACTAGAAGAACGCAAATTCGTGCGCGTCCGTGGTCGTAAACAGCGAGCTGCCCGTCGCCGGGCTCGGCTGCCAGGCGAGCCCCTGCACGAGAACGGACGTTCCCGGCCACGAAAACGGCATCTGGAGCGCAAACGACAACGGGCTCGCCAACCCCATGGAGGTCCCGAGAATCGACATCCGGCCGAGGTTGACCTGGATCTCGGGGAAGTTTGCTGCCGCGCCAGGCGGCGAGCCCGTCGGGAACACATCGACCAGCATCCAGCACGGCGCGTTGTCGTAGATCCCGTTCAACGAACGGACCTGCATCGCCACGTTCGTGCCGAGCGTCATGGCCTTGCGCGGACACGCGTCCTTGGGGCCATTGCCTGCCGCGGTCTCGAGTAGCAGGTAGTCGCCCGAACCTGGATACGCCCGCAGCGCCGGATCCGCGCAACGATCGGCAATGCCGGCCATCTGGTTCCATTCGTTTGCACCGATGCCTTGTGCGGCGAGCATGACGGCCAATGGGCTCGCCCCCTGAAAGTCCGGCGCGATGGCACACACCGTCTCGCCGTAGATCGATGTGTAGATACACATCCCGGCGAGCAGGATCATGCGCGGAGTCGGGTGGTTCATGTCGACTTCGTAGTAGGAAGGATCCCACTGCAGCAACGCGAGCCCATCACCCACCGCAGCATTCGCGGCGCTTCCCACGCCAAAGGTCGCCTCGATGTCGCTGGTCGCAAGCTGGTAGTTGCCGCGAATCTCTTCGTGCATCTGCAGCGGCGTTGGCCAACCAAGGGGGTAGTTTGGATCCCCCCAGGAACTGGCCCAGGTCTGGTACATCACGGTGCGCGCCGTCGGACTATGCGCGCGCACGTTGGCCGTGATGGCCACGGAATTGCTGCGAAACTGCGCGGCAGTGTAGCCGCCATTGTCGGTCGCCTCGAGGGTCCCGGCCTGCAGGACTACGTTGTCCCAGGTCTGGCCTGCCGGCAAAGCGTTGCTGATCACGGCCATCTGCGCGGGATCAGTAGCATGGAACTGCAGCGTCGAGCCGCCGACCAGCGCCGCCACGATGGTCGGCGTCGGATGTCCGGCCTCGGTCGCGATCTCGCGCACCAATTCGGGGACCCCATATCCCCAGCTGTAGTATGTGTAGCTGCTGCCGTAGAAGAGCAGGTTCTTGCCTTGGGCAACGCTGATCGAGGCCAGTAGCAACGCGATCAGCACGCGAGCCAGTTGGGTCATACGTATTACCGTATCGGAAGATCCGCTGGAGCGCGAGCGGCGTTCGGAGCCGGCAACACGTCTCCCCGGGAGACCGCGCGGTCAGACCTTGACGACCTTCCAACGCCCCCTGCGGAACAGCAGCAGGGCCGCCACCGCAAACAAGGACTCGGCGATCGGGATGGCCCAGAACACGCCTAGCGGGCCCCATTCGCAGCCAAACGCGAGCAACCAGGCGAGCGGGATCTGGAAGCACCAGAACAGCACAAGGTGCAGCCAGGTTGGCGTCACGGTGTCGCCGGCGCCGTTGAAGGCCTGCACCGCCACCATGCCCCAGGCGTAGAAGATGTAGCCGGACGCCACGATACGCAGCGTGTCGATCGCGTAACCCTGCACCGCCGGATCGGTGACGAACAACCGCACGATCGGACCGGGCATGAGCTCCATGAGGATCGTCACAAACCCGAGGAACGCCATGTCGTAGCACCCGGTAAGCCAGACCGCTTGTTCGGCGCGGTCCGGCCGTTTGGCGCCCAGATTCTGCCCGACGAGCGTCGCCGCGGCATTGCTGAGCCCCCACGCCGGCAACAGCGCGAAGATGAGGATGCGGATGCCCGTCGTGTAACCAGCGCCCGCCGCTTCGCCGAACGAGTTTACGAAGCGCATCAGCAGCACCCAGCTCGCCGTGCCGATGAGAAACTGGCCAATGGTGCCGCACGACAACTTGATGAGTTGCCACATCGGTGCCGCATCAAACCGGAACAGTCGTTCGAGGCGCACACGGCTATTGCCGCGCAGCAGCAGCCAGAACTGGAACACCACGGCGACCGTTCGCCCGATGCATGTGGCCAGCCCCGCGCCGGTGACCCCCATTTGCGGAAATGGGCCCCAACCAAAGATCAGGCACGGATCGAGGATCAGGTTGATGCCGTTCGCTACGGCGAGCACCTTGAGCGCCAGGATCGGGTCCCCAGCGCCCCGGAAGATCGCGTTCTGCAGGAACAGCAGCATGACGAGGATGTTGCTGCCGAGCATGTAACGCGCATAACCCGTGCCCGCGTCGACCACGCGCTGGTTGCCATCCGTCATCAACGACAGCAGTTCGGGCGCAAACCACCACGCAGGCACACCGAGCAGCACGCCAGCGAGCACACCGAGCCCAATCGCCTGACTGCCGGCAGTGGCCGCGGCCTGCAGATTACCTTCACCGACGCGGCGTGCCACGAGCGCCGTCACCGCCATGCCAAGTCCAAACGCAATCGCGTAGACGAGCGAAAGCACGGCCTCCGTTGCACCAACTGCCGCCACCGCGGCCCCGTGCGTCGGCGCGATGCCCGAAAGCCCATCGTCGATGCGATTGACCCACCAGATGTCGACGAGCGCGAACGTCGACTCGAGGCCCATCTCCAACACCATCGGCACCGCGAGCAGCAGGATCGCCGCACGCAGACTGCCTTGGGTGTAGTCGTGGTGCTCGCCGCGCAAGCTGCCTCGCACGTGCTGCCAGAAAGTGCGTCGGGCGGGCTCCTTGGCCAGATCCGTCATCGGGCTGCCCCTGTGCGGTCCGTTCGAAGTGCAAAGAATGACACCGAGTTGTCTGGCAGTGTGCGCATGCGAGGCGCGGGAGCATACCGAGCCTGTTCCACCGCCGAGTCGATTGCATTGACTCGGGCGCGCGCGACGATGTGGGCATGCACTACTTGCCGCGTGCTGGCTGCCTCGCCTTCTCACTCCTCGCCACGGCAACCCCCGCGCAATCGCCAGTGCCCCCCGACAGCCTGCAACGCCTCGTCGACCTCGACGGCTTGCCGTTGCTGACCCCGGATGTCACCTGCCGACAATTCGCCTCCACGGACCCGTCCGGTCGCGGTGAAGACCACGGGCATTTTCTTCGCCGAGACGGCAAGACCGCGGTGCTTGCCGAAATGGAGGGCCCTGGCGTGATCGTTCGCCTGTGGTCGGCGAACGCGCAAGGTCGCTTGCGTGTGTTCTTCGACGGCGAACAGGAGCCGCGCATCGACGGCCCCTTCCAGGACTTGTTCACGGGCAAGATGCCACCATTCTGCGAACCGATCGCGACGCACAAGAGCGGCGGTTGGATCAGCTACTTCCCCATCGCCTACCAGAAGTCGTGCCGCGTCGAGGTCGCCGAACTCGAGAACCCAGCCGCCCTCTACTACCAGTGTCAGTACCTCACCTATCCGGCCGGCACGCCTATGCGCACGTTCACCACGGAGTTGCCGCCCGCCGAACGCCTCGCACTCGGGGCCGCACTGCAAGCCTGGCGCAACCCAGCGCGTTTGCCGCGCCAGGTCGCAGGCCTGCGCGAACTGGGTGCTACGTGGGAGATTCCCGCCGGGCAGACCAAGGTGGTCACCTGGGAGGGCCCCGCAACGCTCGCCAGCCTGAACCTGACCGTCGCGAAAGCCAATGGGGCTAGCTTGCGGGGTTTGCTGCTCGAAATCGCCACCGACGACACCGCGCCGACCATCCGCGCTCCGCTCGGCGACTTCTTCGCCACGGGCTTTGGCCGGACCAACACGGACGGCCTGCTGCTCGGCTGGCGTGGTGATACCGGCTATTGCCACCTGCCGATGCCGTTCCACAAGTCGATGCAGTTGCGCCTGCGGAACACGACCAACACCACGCAGCAGATCGGCATCTCGGCACTCGCCAACCCCGGCGAACCCAACACGAAGGCGGGCACACTGCACGCGGAGTTTCGCAGCACGGACCAGGTTGGTGATGAGCTCTACCAGTTTGCGTCGATCCGCGGCCCTGGCAAATACGTCGGCATCACGCAGGCGATGCAAGGCGTCGGCGACCTCTGGTATCTCGAGGGCAACGAAGAGTTCTACGTCGACGGCGAGCAGCGCCCGTCGATTCTCGGCACCGGCAGCGAGGACTTCTACAACGGGGGCTGGTACTGGGATCAGGGCACGTTCTCGCTGCCGATGCATGGGCTTGGCGAAAAGGCCGAATGGACGACCAACCGCACAACGCCGTGGCGCATGCAGATGATGGATGCGGTGCCGTTCACGAAGGGTCTGGTCGCGCGTATCGAGCACGGCTCCCGCAACGAGGTGCGCGACGCGTACTATTCGAGCGTGGTCTATTGGTATGGACCGCCACAGCCGGTTCGCGAAGTGCGCGACGAAGAACTGAGGCAACCGCGTCTTTGGGCATTGCGGCCAAAGGGCTCGATTCCGGCGAGTGAACTACGTTGGAGCGCTTCGCCAGCACTCACCTGGAAGTCGTGGGAAGAACTCACTACGACGCACCGCGGGCTCGATCGGCCGTTATTCCAGGCCTTTCCCGTGAGCTACGTGCAGCGCGACCAGCCCGCGGTCGATGCACGCCTTGCCGTGCTCACGAGTGGCAGCGAACCTCGCAGGTACAAAGCACA
>Ga0075163_10002628_pt1 | contig 24111 bp, 18 predicted proteins | sample JI1023141ADNA_FD_71478 | JGI IMG/M metagenome (GOLD analysis project Ga0075163, IMG submission 71478) | Wastewater effluent complex algal communities from Wisconsin, to seasonally profile nutrient transformation and Carbon sequestration -... | ecosystem: Engineered > WWTP > Effluent > Algae... | reverse complement strand
ATCGGCGGCGGCGCGCCTGGCGATGGCACGGGCATCTTGCGCGCGCTGATCGAGCACAAGATTCCCAATGCGGCGGTGTGCATCAATGACGCCGCAGCGGTGGAACGGCTACAAACCGTGAAACGAGGCGAGATTGTGTGGCTGCCCATCGGAGGGAAGGGGAGCAAGCTGGATAAAGGTCCGGTGATCATTGAGGTCGAGCTTGTCTCTCACTGGAGCGGTTTGTTTGACCTGGAAGACAAGAACAGCCATCTGGCCTCGATGTGCGGTGATCAGTTCGACATGGGGCCGTGCGCGGTGGTGAAGCACGGAGGCGTCACCATTCTGCTCACGACGAACAAAACACCGCCGTTCGACCTCGGTCAGTGGCGGAGCCAAGGCTTGGAGCCAACGAAGTTCTCCGTCATCGGCGTGAAGGCCGCCGTCGCGCACCGCCGCGCCTACGACAAGATCGCGTCGCGCATGATCTGGGTGGACACGCCGGGGCCGTGCAGCAGCAACTTGACGACGCTGCCCTTCCGGAAGATCAAGCGGCCGGTTTATCCGCTCGATTGATATTTCAGGCCGTGAAGACAGCGTCGTTTAAGTGGCGGCGTTTCAAGGGTGAATCCTATCGCCATGAAATTTGGGGCCGTACTTTCATTGCTGCTATGTTTTGGTTCGGCCCTCGCGCAGACGCCGAAGCCCAAGAAGCCGCCGCCCGTGCCACCGCCGCTACCGCCACTGAGGTATGCGCTGGAGGACGCCCTCGGCGGGCTGACTTTTTCGATGCCAGTGGCCGTCGTCAGCGCGCCGGGTGAGAAGAATCGCCTGTTCGTCGTCGAAAAGACAGGCTGCATCCAGGTCGTGACACAGCTCGATCAGCCGACTCAAACGAAGAACGTCTTCTTGAATCTTATCGAGCGACCCGATGGCCAGCTCAATGACAAAGGTGAGTGTGGGCTGCTCGGGCTCGCGTTTCATCCCGACTTCGCTCTCAACAAACGCATCTTCGTCTGCTATAGTCTGCGCATCGGAAACCAGCTTCATCAGCGCGTCTCACGGTTTGAAGGTGATGCCGAACAGCCGCTGATCACGCAGCTTGATCCAGCGGGCAATCACAACGGTGGCGATCTGCACTTCGGGCCGGATGGGTTTCTCTACATCAGCGTCGGTGATGGCGGCGGCGGAAACGATGCTTTCAATACCGCGCGCTTCATCAACAACGACTTCCACGCTGCGATTCTGCGCATCGACGTGGACATGAAGCCCGGCAGCCTGACGCCGAATGCTCATCCAGCCATCACTCGCGATACGAATGGATCGGCATTCTACGCCGTTCCTCCGGACAATCCCTTCATTGGTGTCACGACGCATCACGGCGAAAAGCTCGATCCTTCGACGGTGCGAACCGAAATCTGGGCCACAGGACTGCGCAACGTGTGGCGCTTCAGCTTTGATCCGCCGACGGGACGACTTTTCGCGGCCGATGTCGGCCAGAATCTCTACGAGGAGGTCAATTTGATCGAAAAGGGCGGCGATTACGGCTGGAGTCATCGCGAGGGTTTTCATGCGTTTGATCTCGGGCCAGGCAAAGAAGCGGCTCCCGCCGGTTTTGCGCCGAAGGAGCCGATTTACGAGTATTCACGCGCCACGGGCCTCAGCATCACCGGCGGGGTCGTGTATCACGGCACCAAGTTTCCTGAATTTAAAGACGCCTACCTCTGCGCGGACTACGCGTTTGGCCGCGTGATCGCGCTGCGCGAAAAAAACGGTCGCTGGGAGGACGAGATCATCGCCTTCGAGCCGGCGATCACCGGCATCAGCGCCGATCCACGCGACGGAGAGCTGCTCTTGTGCAACATGGCGAAGGGAAAGATCATGCGGCTGGCGGGGATCGAGCCGAAGCTCGAAGGCGTGTTGTTCCACGAGAACTTCGAAGACGCATCGGTCGATGCACGCGGCTGGTATGATGGCAAAGAAGTGCGCATCGTGCCGGAAGGCGTGCGTGGAAGCTGCATCGAGTATGAATGGAAGGACGGCGGCGACACGGTGACCGGCTCCTCGGCGAAACGACATCTGTTCGAGTCCACGGATGAGATTTTCATCCGCTACTACCTGCGGCTCTCCAAAGGCTGGGGATGGAGTGGCAGAAGCTACCATCCGCATCTCACGCACTTCATGACCACGGAGAACTCGAAGTGGCACGGCCCGGCGGCCAGTCATCTCACGCTCTACATCGAGCCGGTGAACGGCAAACTGCGGCTCGCGGCGCAGGACATTCAAAACAAGGACGCGCCGCATGGTTTGACTCAAGGACCGCTCAAAGGCGGCTACAACGGCCAGATGTTCGATAGCGCGGACGAACTCTTCACCGACGACGCCTGGCACTGCATCGAGGCGCAGTTCAAGCTCAACACCCTCGATCTCAAGAACGAAAAACCCAACGCCGACGGCATCGTGCGCGGCTGGTTCGACGGCAAACTGGTCATCGAACACACGGACGTGATCCTGCGCTCCACCGATTTTCCGAAGATGAAGTTCAACCAGTTTCTCATGGCCCCCTACTTCGGCCCAGGCCTGCTGCCGCACGCACAGAAGCTGTGGATGGATGAGATGGTCGTTGGGACGAGGCGCATCGGGCTGCTGCCACCGGAAAGAAGCACCGCTAAGTGATCGTGAAGGTCTCGGCGGTTACCTCAGACCTGAGTCCACCATGAAACACTGTCTCCTTCTTCTCGCTCTAGCTGTCTCGGCGCTGGCTGCGGACACGGTGAACTGGCCGCAGTATCGCGGCGCGGCTTCGGATGGGCTCGGCGAGGGCGCAACGCTGCCGGAGACTTGGAGCGACACGGAGAATGTGGTGTGGAAGGCGAAGGTGCCGGGCTGGGGCTGGTCGTCGCCGATTGTGTGGGGTGACAAGATTTTCGTCACCTCGGCAGTGGGCGAAAAGGATGTGCCGACGCCGCATGTGGGTGGTTATCCCGGCGGTCATGTCGGCACCGGCGAGGTGCATCGTTGGATGCTTTACTGCCTCGATTTCGAGACGGGAAAAATCCTGTGGGAGTTCGAAGCGCACAAGGGCATCCCGCCGCAGATGCGACATCCACGCAATTCTTTCGCCTCCGAGACGCCGGTGACGGATGGCGAGCGCGTGTATGCCTGGTTTGCGAATATCGGCCTGTTTTGCTGCGACATGAACGGCCAAAAACTCTGGGAGCGCCGCTGGCCGAGCTACCCGATGCGCGACGGCTGGAACACCGGCACCTCGCCCGTGCTGGATGGCGGGCGCGTCTTCATCCAGAATGACAACGAGCAGGAATCTTGGCTCGAAACGGTGGACAAACTCACTGGCAAGACGCTCTGGCGCGTGCCACGCCAGGAGCGCAGCACCTGGTCCACGCCGTATGCGTGGGAGAGCGGCCAGCGCACCGAACTGGTGACGATCGGCATGAACAAAGTGCGCTCCTACGCGGTGGAGGATGGCGCGTTGCTGTGGGAGATCAGCGGCACGGCCGGACTCGTGAGCCAGATCCCGCTTTCGAAGCACGGACTGCTCTACGCGGGCGCGGGCTACCACTACGGGCCGCTCTACGCGATCAACCCCGGCGCAAAAGGGGACATCTCACTCACTGGCGACGCGACGAGCAACGAGTTCATCGCGTGGTCGCAGAAGCGCGGCTCCAGCATCCACCCCGGCTACCTCATCAGCGGCGACCGGCTCTTCGTCTGTTACGACTCCGGCCTGCTCGGTTGTTTCAACGCGAAGACCGGCGAGGAGATCATCGCAAAACAACGGCTCAACACGAAAGGTGGCCGCTTTTACGCCTCGCCCTGGGCCTACAACGGCCGCGTCTTCATGCTGAATGAAAACGGCGACACCTGGGTGATCGAGGACAGCTCCGAATACAAATTCGTGCGCAAAAACTCCCTCGGCGATGTCGCCTGGGCCACGCCAGCCATCGCACGCGGCAGTTTGTTCATCCGCACGTTCTCGTCGCTGTTTCGCATCCAAAACAAGAAGTGACCCGCCATGAAACTCGCGTGCCTTTTTCTAATGACCGCAGCCATGCTGCATGCCCAGGAATCGACGGTGATCAAAGCCGTGAAGGATCGCGCCGAGCGCGGCACGCTGAGCGACCAGCGCCAGCTCGTGCGTGGCGATACCGGCAAGTGGAACGACTCCGCCACTCTGCAACATGCGCCACCGCTCGCGCAGAAACCTCAAGGCATGTCGCTTGATGAATGGGCGGACGAGTTGAGCGAGAAAAAGCCAGCCACCACTGCCGCTGAAGACAACTGGCTCCTCTTCCGCACCCGCCAGCTCGATGACAATGACCGCGTGTGGATCGAGAAGATCGAGCGGAGCGGCAACGCGTTCACCATCACGATGCACGAGGCGATCTGGCAGGGTAACTACTTCAAAACCTTCACGTGGTATGAAGTCACCGCCGTGAACCTCGGCAAGCTGCCGTCGGGCTATTACACCGTGAAGTGGATCGTGAAGCCGCTGACCTTCAAACAGCTCGAGAAACCGCGCGAGGCCCAGAACAACTGCCAGACGACCTGGCCCACTGATGATCAGCCCGGTAGCGGGAAGGCAGTCGAACTGAAGGCCGCGTTTTCGGTGAAGTAATGAAGAGCTCTGGAATTTTGAAGAGCTACTCTCGCACGCAATACACCCACTTCTCGCCGCGCAGAATCATCGACTGTCCGGCGAGCGCGGCGGAGGCGCTGAATTGATCATCGAGATGATTGCGCGCCAGCTCGCGCAGTGAGCCGTCGTGGACGAGCACAAGCGTATCACCGGAGCGGTCGGTGATGTAAACGCGACCGGCAGCACCGACGGGGGAAGCATACACGTCGTTGATGCCTTCGAGCCGAATTGGGCCAGCGATGCGTTCTCCCGTCGCGGCGACGCGGCAGGAGAGCAGGCCCTGGTAGTGACCGAGGAAGTAGAGCTTCCCATCGTAGAGCAGCGGTGATGGCACATACGGTGTGCGTTGGTTGGTGGACCAGAGCACATGAGATGATCCAGTGATGTCGCCAGACGCGCCCTCGAGTTTGATCGCGAGCATCGCACGCAAGTCATAGCTGCAACCGAAGCACACAATGCCATCGGCAAACACGGGCGATGCGATGACATTGCGCGACATGCCGCCGCACTCCCAGATCACGCGACCCGTGGCCAGGTCGTAGCCGCGGATGCGCTTCGACGCGCTGACGATCACCTGCGGCGCACTGGCCGGTGTTGGCCGTGCGACGATGGGAGTGGCCCAGGTGGTGATCTCATCGCGATCCACGCTCCAGCGCTCGGCACCCGTCAGCGCGTCGAGTGCGAAGAGCCGTGAGCCGATCTCCTGATCCCATGGCACGATCAGGATACCGTCATGCAGCGCGGGTGAGGCACCTTCACCATGCGCGTGATGGGTGGTGAGTTTTCCGAGGTCTTTCTTCCAGAGCACACGCCCATCACTGCAAGACAGGCAGTACAAGCCACGCGAGCCCAAGAATGCCCACACGTTTTGCCCGTCGGTGATTGGTGAATTGGAAGCAAGGCTGCCGGTTTGATGCCCGCCTTCGTGTGGAAAGGTCCGTGTCACCGCCGTGCGCCACTGTGTCTTTCCAGTCGCAAGATCAAGCGCCACGACGACAAACTCATGCGTGTGAGTGACACCGACGTTGTCGTGTGTGCCTGGTGCGTTATCGAAGACTGGCGGCACAGGCTCGCCCACTGGCACGGCTGCGGTGAGATAGACCTTTCCACCGGCAATGACAGGCGAACCGTGACCGTAGCCTGGCGTGGCGACCTTCCACGCGATGTTCTTTGACTCACTCCACTCGATCGGAGGCTGGGCGGTGGAGGAGACTCCGGTCGCTGTCGGCCCGCGCCAGTTCGGCCACGGCAAATCAGCGGCTGATGCTGCGAACGGCGACCACGCTATTGCGACTATCGTAGTAGCCACGATGCGGGCGACGAATCGGATCGGATGAGAGAGTGACGGGCGATTCATGCGGCTAGTGTAATGGTCGGTCCGTGCACTGTGAACCGATAATGTAGCTCCGTGGTGGACCGGGGCCGCTGGCGTCGAATCTAAGGCTAACTTTTGCTCGAGTGAGGCGTTCTCTTTCACCCATCCCCAAATTTTCAAATCCAACCATGAAAACTGCTTCACTAGCCGCCCTCTGCTTTTTTGTCGCCAGCGTATTGCAACTGAGGGCCGAAGTTCGGACCTGGAAGGATGCGTCGGGTCTTCACGAGGTGAAGGCGGAGTTGATGGGCGTGGCGGCTGGAGTTGTGTCGCTGAAGACGGCGGATGGGCGAACGGTGAAACTTCAGTTCGCGCAGTTGAGCAAGGAGGATCAGGAACTCCTGCGGGCAAGTGTTGCGAAGGGATCGGGCTCTGGGGCGAGCACGAACTCTGGGGCGAATTGGCCGCAGTGGCGCGGACCGAATCGCGACGACAGCTCGACGGAGACGGGCTTGCTCAAAGAGTGGCCGGCTGAGGGGCCGAAGCGCGTGTGGGTGAATGAGGACGCTGGGCTGGGCTACTCCGGATTTGCCGTCGTGGACGGAGTGCTCTACACGCTGGGCTTGTTCGGAGATGACGAAAAGCTCCTGGCCATCGACGCGGCGACAGGAAAGAAACTCTGGGACACGACAGTGGGTGGACGTCTCCGCAACCAGTGGGGCGACGGTCCGCGCAGCACGCCGACTGTTTCCGGCGGACTCGTCTTCGCCCTCGGTGGCAACGGCGATCTCGTTTGCGCCGATGCGAAGACGGGAAAGAAGAAGTGGGACAAGAGTCTGACCAAAGATCTCGGCGGCGTGATTCCAAACTGGGGCTACACCGAGTCGCCTCTCGTCGAGGGTGAGCTGGTCATCGTGACGCCCGGCGGCTCAAAAGGAACCATCGCCGCGCTGAATGTGAAGAACGGATCGGTGAAGTGGCAGACTAAGGACTACACGGAAAATGCGCAGTACTCATCTGCTATCGCGATCGAGCACGGCGGTAAGCGGCAGATCGTGCAATTGGTGATGAATTCCTTCGTCGGTGTCTCGCCTGACGATGGGAAGCAAATGTGGAAGGCGGAGTTTCCCGGTCGCACGGCCGTGATCCCGACGCCGATCCACAAGGACGGGCACGTTTATGTCGCCGCCGGCTATGGCGTCGGCTGCAAGATGATCAAACTGGGCGAGGGCACGCCGGAGACGGATTACGAAAACAAAACGATGGTGAACCACCACGGCGGCGTTATCCTCGTTGGCGATCACCTTTACGGTCACTCCGATGGCGGAGGCTGGGTCTGCCAGGATTTCAAAACAGGTGCCGAGAAGTGGTCGGAGCGTAGCAAGCTGCGCAAGGGCTGCGTCGCCTACGCCGACGGGATGCTCTACTGCGTAGGTGAAGATGATGGAACAGTCGTGCTAATCGAAGCGTCACCCGATGGATGGAAGGAGCATGGGCGCTTCAAGCTCGAGAAGCAGTCCTCGCAGCGTGCTGCGCAGGGCCGAATCTGGACGCATCCCGTCATCTGCGGCGGCAGGCTATATCTTCGCGATCAGGAGTTCATCTCCTGCTATGACGTGAAAAAGTAGTGGCCTATCGAAGGCCCCGCTCGCTCAGCCGCCGCACGCCTTGCACGCCTTTCCATCGGTGGCGGAGCAGGGTAGAGTGGCATTGAAGAATCGGCATTTGGCGTTATGGCGTGTGCCGGATTTGCTGAGGCTCCAGCCCGTGGCGGGACCACCGGGTTGAGGAGGTTGGGTTGTTTTGGGTGCGACAACGACCCTCGGTTTTTTCACCTCCCGCGTGCTGATGACGAGGACGGTGCTGGCCATCAATTGTTCGGAAAGTATGCCCATATCACCACCAGTGGACGAAGGTTTCAGAGGAGCGACGCCTGACACTCCGTCCAGGAGAGAGGGCAATGAGGAGGTGCTGATGGCGCGAGCGAGGGCATCTGCGGGCGGTGGTTCCGCAGCGCTCTTCTTTGATGAGAGCGCTCGCCCTGTCGTCAGCGAATTGAAGAAGAGTCCCAGCACATCTCCTTTGTCACCCAGGACAAATCCACCAATGGTCTCCGGCGGGACAGTTGCATCGTAGGTAAAGGCGCCGAATTTAGCGTCGGGATGCTGGCTGATGATGCCCTCGGTGACGGATGGGTTGTCGGCCAGCTTCTTCTTGGTGGAGGAGAGAGCCACATTGATCGCAAAGACGATCTGACCCAGAGCAATCGGTCGTTTGGGGCCGATGCGCGCTGGTTCCACCGGCACGTCGCACTGCAAGATGGCCACTCCGAGCGTATCATCCTGCATGATGACCTTCACTGGATAGTGGTCTCCCTTGTGATGCACCACCAGGGTCTTCGTGTCCTCGAGAAGCGCAGGGTCAGCCAAGACGATTCCATTTCTCGCAACAACAACGCCCATCCCACGCATCGTGATTTGGTCGATATCGGGTTCGAGCACAGGTGGAGACTGTTTAGATGGGTCACCCTGGCTCCGCACTACCGTTTCGGTCCATACTCGCGTGGCTTGCTCGGCACTGAGTGCGAAGGCGCGAATGGGGGTGGGTTCGCCCTTCACTGGATGGAACGTTCGACCACCCGCGCCATGGAGCAATTGGGCGTCGAAGCGCTCGCCTTGCTTGCCCTTCAACGGATCAGCGACAACCAGGAAAAACAATTCACCTCCAAAAGAAAGCGGAGAACCCCTTGTCGCCGGGAGTGCTAGTCGGCAGAGCCAACCCCCGTCCGTGACGGCGCTGATCTCGAAGTTCTGCGGCCCCCACTTCTTTGCGGCTTCGGATATCAGGTGGGCATTCTTCGCAAACTCCTGATCTTCCTTTGCCAGGGAGGCCAAGGGAAGGACGGTGGTCTTGGCACCTGTTTGAACGAGAACGTCTTCACCCCGCACCGCGATGAAGTCTGCCGAGAAAGTACGCTGGCCGTCGGCGCTGCGCCACTCTCGCGCGTGCGCCAAGATGACCGTGAACAGCAGCACCACCGCAGGCAGCAATCTTGTCCGACCACTCATGCGCCGAGCGTAAGGATCGCCCAGACGACCGTCAACGTACAATTTGTCTCCCTGATTTAGCGATCGGTGGTTGTCCGCGAGTTCTGGCGAGCGCGCTTGTGATGCAAACAAACGGCTTCCGTTTCCCAATTAGTTAAGTATTCTTTAATATCCGGCAGCTTGGCTGTCTCGACACTTTTGTTTCTGCATGCTTCTCGATTCGCCACCACGATCCCAAAAGTTCAAGCTGGGCCATCTCGATACGCTGTTCGAACTCCTGACGGAGTTGATTGGAGCGGGAGGTCCGAAGCCTGAGGACTATGCGGGACTCAACCGCGCGATCCGGCGAGTGGGAGATGATCTTCGCGCAGGTGTGGTGTCGGCGGAGCTAGTGAAAAATAGGATAGGTGAGATGACCGAACGGCACTTCTCCGGAACTCTGCAAGCGGCGGCGAGGGCCAAGAGGCGCGGATACAGCGGAGACTTTGAGATGATAGATGCCATCTACGCTTTACGGCTTGCTGAGGATCCAAAGCTGCGCCTCTGGGATCTGTTCTTTCACTCCCAAGCGGCCCCAAATGCTGTGAGAAACCGGAAGACGACCTTTCACCAACTTCTCTCGAAACTGCCTGCGGCGGGTGATGGCTCACGGCTCAGAGTTCTGAATGTGGGTTGCGGTCCGGCCCGCGATTTGCGGGAGTGGTTTCTCGCCGGACCCTTGAGCCAGGTCTTCTTTGATTGCGTGGAGATGGATGCCCACGCGATTCAATATGCCAGCCATCTGTGCCGACCCTTTCTCCAGCATGTGGAGTTCTATCACGAGAATGCCCTCCGGTTTGTGCCCGCGCGCGGCTACGATCTCGTCTGGTCCGCCGGGCTCTTTGACTATGTGAATGACAATGTCTTTGTGCGGCTGCTAAAGGCCCTGCTGCCCGTGGTGAAACCGGGTGGCCGTCTTGTCGTGGGTAATTTCTCAGACTTCAATCCCAGCCGGGATTACATGGAGATCTTCGGTGACTGGCATCTCGTCCATCGAAGTCGGGAGCAGTTGATGGCTCTCGCGGAGCGTGCCGGTATTCGGTCGGGCGACGCCAAGATCATGTGGGAGCCTGAGGGGGTGAACCTCTTCTTGCACATTGCGGTGAACTGATCCGAACTGGGTCAGACGGCCTTAGGCGTGAAATAAGTGAAAAGGTCTGGCGAACCCTGCGGGGATAGCCTATAATTACCATAATTCACTTATGGTTTCAGCCGCTCCGTCATTCCCCATCGAATCCTCGACGACAAGTCCTGGATTTTGGAAGGGTATTGCCGGGAAGTTGTTCCGATTCCCATCGCCTGAGCAAACTTTGAAAAGCGCTGCTCTGGCGCGTCGGTTTGCGGAAGAGAACCGACAGTTGACGCTGAAGAACGCCCGGATTGGTGCGTGGATCGTCATCCTCCTAGTGCCCTTGTGCAGTGTGCTCGACTATTATGTATATAGGCCCCAGTTCATACAGTTCCTGGTGCTGCGCCTGACCTGCAGTCTTGCCTGCCTGCCACTGCTCTTCGGCATCAATCGCAAAGTGGGACGTCGCTACTACAAAGCCTATCCCATTCTCTTGCCGGTCATCCCCGCCATCTTCATCAGCCTGATGATCTACCTGAGTGGTGACGCATCTTCGGTTTACTACGCTGGGCTGACTCTCTGCATCGTGGGCACTTCATTTGTCTTCAACTGGACCTTTCGCGAGATAGGCCTCACGCTTGCTGTGATTCTAACGGTCTATCTGGCCGCGACTCTGCCCAATCTTCGGGCCAGCGATCCCACGCAAAAATGGGGCTTCTACTTCAACAACACTTCCTTCATTTTGCTCAACTGCGTGATCCTCTTCGCCAGCAGTGTGCATCATCATCGCATCCGCATGAGGGAGTTCCTCACGCGCTGCACAGTCGAAAATCAGCGTGAAGAGCTGCGGTCACGAAACGAAGAGCTCACCCAGGCCCTGCGAATGCTGCGTGAGACCGAGGCGCAGCTCATTCAAAGCGAGAAGATCGCCTCGCTCGATCGCCTCAGCGCGGGCATCATCCACGAGATCAACAATCCGCTGAACTTTGCCAAGTCAGCGCTCTTTGTGCTGCGCAAGAAGTCGCGCAACCTCAAGGGAGATGAACAGGAAACGATCTCCCGCATCGTGCAAGATGTAGGGGAGGGGATCGATCGTGTAGCATCGATAGTCTCGGACCTCCGATCGTTCTCACACCCTGACCAGCACCTCGTGGAGGTTGACGTTGGGGCCACGGTCCAGAAAGCCGTCCGCATGCTGCGTCAGGATGTTGAGGAACGCGAGATCGACCTAGACGCCATCATTCCTGGGGGCCTCATGATTCGCGGAGACGAGAATCACCTCATCCAGATCATCATCAATCTCGTCCAGAACAGCATCGCTGCGCTAAAAAACAGGCCGTCTCCCCATATTCAGATTCAGGCACGCCTCTCGGAAGCGCGAGTCGAGCTTTCCGTTCAAGACAACGGTTCCGGAATCAAAACGGAGCACATTCACCGGGTTTTCGATCCGTTCTTCACCACGAAAGATGTGGGTGAGGGCATGGGAATGGGGCTGAACATTTGCTATCGAATGATGAAGCAAATGGGCGGCGGAATTGATGTGGAGAGCGTACCTGGAGAATTCACCAACTTTACGCTGTGGCTTCCGCTTGAAACGGATTCCGCTGAGAAGGAGAGGGCATGAAACCATCCGAGCATCATACCGCCGTCCTCTATGTGGACGATGAGCCAAAGGCCCGACAGTACTTTGTCGAATCCTTTGAAGATGATTTCCCCGTTTACACTGCGGCGAACGCACGAGAAGCCATGTCCATTCTCGAAGCCCGCCCTTCGGAGATCGGCGTGCTCATCAGCGATCAACGGATGCCGGGTGAAAAAGGCGTCGAACTCCTCGAACGAGCCCGAAAGCTGAACCCCAACCTCGTTCGCATTCTCGTCACCGCCTACTCCGATTACCAGACTGTGGTCGAGGCGGTGAACAGTGGCCGAGTGTTTCGCTATTTGCACAAGCCCTGGGATCCAGACGACTTGCTCGGCGTTTTGCGACACGCACTCGGATACTACGAGGCGCTCGTCGAGCGTGAGCACCTTCTCAACCTGAAGGCCGAGACCATCCGCCAAATGCAGATGGCAGACAAAGTCGGAAGCATGGGAATCCTCGCCGAAGGCCTGAACCATCATCTACGCAACGCGCTCACCGCCATCCGTGCGTTCATCGATCTCTCACCCACCTCGACCGATGCTGCCTTCCTCGGATCATTTGAAGGTGATCATAGCCTGTGGATCGAGTTTCGAAAACACGCGCAGTGCCAGCTCGACCGGATTTACTCCTTGCTCAATCACATCAGTCAGGCCTCGCCACCCAGAATCGCCGCTCGAGGTGAGGACGCGGATGTGGCGGCCATCATCACCAAGGTCTTCTCCGTCTTCGACCACGCCTATTCGGAAAAGCATGTCGCCGTGTTCCTCGACCTGGATCCAGCCACGCCGCAAATCCCAGTCGATGCCGAGCGCTTTCAGCAACTCTGGCGGCTTTTGTTTACCGAAGAGCTCACCCACCTCTCGCCCGGCGATGAACTCGTCATCACGGTCGCTCCGGCACTAGACCGCTCGGGCCGTCAGGTGCTACGCATTTGCCTGCGTGACAATGGGGACTGGCCGGCGGAGGAGCGATACGCCAATCTCTTCGATCCATTCTTCGTCCGCACGAACAAGCCCGACGACTTCGGAGTGAACATGATGGCCTGCTACTCCATCGTCTATCTGCACGGCGGCACGATCGAAGCCAAAAGCGGAACCCTCAACGGCGTCGAGATCACACTGGACTTCCCGCTCACGTCATCTCCCGTCGCCAACGTGTCCGACTTCTTCCAGAGCCTGCTCGACCATGAGCGGCGCTGGAAGGAGCGCGAGCTGGAAGTGCAGTCTGCCTGAGCAAGGATCAACCGATCTCCGGCACCACGAATGGCTCGCGGTACTTTGGCCGCACCATTGCGTTAGCAGCATCGTTGTCGATGAAGCGCTCCGTTTCGGGGTCAAATTTCATCGCAGGACCGAGCGTGAGCATGTCCTTGGTCACATCCACCTCATTCTTTGCGAGGTGATCCTTCATCCGGCCAAAGCTCTCTGCGGCGAGGCGGTCTCCCTTGATCTGCTCCATGATCACATCCGGCTTCTCTTTCTTTCCGAGCCGGTAGCTGATGTTGCCCATATGGCAGAGCGCGCTGGAAAGATGGCCTTCGAGAATGTCTGCGTTCAAATCTTCCTTGCGGCGGCTGCGACAGGCCAGGATGAAATTCTTGAAGTGGTCTTCCGCGCCGCTCCATGATTTGATTTCCTTGCCTTCCTTGTCGAACGCGGTTGCTCCGGTGTAGGCTGGCACCACGACGGTTCCACCCTCGCACTCGATGATGACACCGACACCCGCTCCGTCCACGACGGAGCCTAGCTTGCCGTCCTTGCCGGCTTTGGGGGGATTCGGACGGAATTTCACTCCCGCGCTCGTCTGCATCAGCTTGTCCATGCTCTTGCCGCCCTTCTCCGATGGCAGACCATGCACCTCGAAAATCAGCGGTGCCTTCTCGTAGTCGTGATACACGATCTGCGTGTTCGCCGTCTCGCCGTCATCCTCGTAGCCGAGGCGACCGCCAGCGCTCCACACACGCGGCGAGAGTTCCATCTCGCCGAGGAACCAGCGCGCGATGTCCATCTGATGGATGCCCTGGTTGCCCAGATCGCCGTTGCCATAGTTCCATATGTAGTGCCAGTCGTAGTGCAGCTTCTTGCGCGTCAGTTCCGTCTTCGGCGATGGCCCGCACCACAGGTCGTAGTCGATCGTGTCAGGAATAGGCTGCGGTCCCTCCGCCTTGCCGATGCTGTCCCGCCGCTTGTAGCAAAGCCCGCGTGAAACAAGAACCTTACCCAGGTTTCCCGCCTGCACCCACTTCGCCGCCGCACCGATACCATCGACGCTCGAGCGCGACTGCGTTCCTGTCTGCACGATCTTGCCGTATTTGCGCGCAGCCTTCACCAACTGGCGTCCTTCCCACACATTGTGCGAAACCGGCTTCTCCACATACACATCCTTCCCCGCCTGTATCGCCCAGATCGCCGCCAGCGAGTGCCAGTGGTTTGGCGTCGCAATGCTCACCGCATCGATGTCCTTGTTCTCAAAGAGCTTCCGCATGTCCGTGTAGCCCGTCGCCTTCAGCTTGTCGCCCGCGTCCTTGTTCAAACCCTCCAACCCTTTGCCCAGCACGGCGCTGTCCACATCACACAGGGCAGCGACGCGCACGCCATCCTTGCCCTGCGACTTGAACCCACTGATGTGCGACCCGCCCCGTCCCTTGAATCCGATGACTGCGACATTGATCGTGTCACCCGGACTCTTCTGCGCCCAGGAAGTTTTGGCGATGTAGAAAACGCCGGTGGAAGCGGCGACCGTTTGCTTGATGAAAGTGCGGCGGGTGTTCATAGACCACAACAAACGCACTCAAATCATCCGGCTTTCCTCCGAGCCGTGATTGGCGTCATCGAAGTGGTACACGGAGAGGGATTCGAACCCCCGACCAACTCGGTGTAAACGAGCCGCTCTACCACTGAGCTATCCGTGCGTATCGCGAAGCAGTCTTTTCTTATCGCGGCGGCCCGCGCATGGCAAGGCGAAAGCTTCTCTCCTCAAGCCGAGATGTGAAACACCTCGCGTGCATCGGCGACACTGCCGGTGAGCGCGGCGGCGGCGACCATGACGGGCGACATCAGGATGGTGCGGCCTGTGGGGCTGCCTTGGCGGCCTTTGAAGTTACGGTTCGATGACGAGGCACATAGCTGATCGCCGATGAGCTTGTCGGGATTCATGGCAAGGCACATCGAGCATCCGGCTGCACGCCACTCGAAGCCTGCTTCACTGAAAACCTTGTCGAGGCCTTCCTTCTCGGCGAGCACGGCCACGATCTGCGATCCGGGCACGACGATGGCCTTCACGCCTTTCGCCACATGCTTGCCCTTGATGAACTTCGCCACTTCGCGGAAGTCGGAGAGACGTCCGTTGGTGCAACTGCCGATGAAGGCGACGTCGATCTTCGTTCCCTTGATCGGCGCGCCGCCTTCGAGCTTCATGTATTCAAGCGCTTCCTTGATGGAAACCTGACCGGCAGCGCTGCTCGCGCTTTCGACGGTCGGCACGTTTTCATCGACCGAAATGGCCTGGTCGGGGCTCACACCCCATGTCACCGTCGGTGGGATGTCCTCGGCCTTGATGTTCACGATGTCGTCATAAACCGCGTCAGCATCCGAAGCGACTGCGCGCCATTTCGCGACGGTTGCGTCCCACTCGGCACCCTTTGGCGAGTAGGGCCGCCCCTTGAGATACTCAAACGTCTTCTCGTCAGGGTTCACATAGCCGCAGCGCGCGCCGCCTTCGATCGACATGTTGCAGACGGTCATGCGCTCTTCCATCGTGAACTCGTCAAAGATGTTGCCGCCGTACTCGTAGGCGTAGCCGATGCCACCATTGGCACCGAGCAGCCGGATGATGTGCAGGATCACGTCCTTTGAATACACGCCGGGGCGCAGTTTGCCCTCCACATTGATGCGGCGCACCTTCATCTTGCTGATCGCCATTGTCTGCGTGGCCAGAATGTCACGCACCTGCGTCGTGCCGATGCCGAACGCGATCGCGCCAAACGCGCCGTGTGTCGCGGTGTGGCTGTCACCACAGGCGATGGTTGTGCCCGGCTGCGTGATGCCCTGCTCTGGGCCGACGACATGCACGATGCCCTGCTTCCCGCTGCTCAGGTCAAAATAGGTGATGCCGAAATCGACCGCGTTCTTCCGGAGCTCTGCGATCATCGCCGCCGCAAGCGGATCTGAGAAAGGCTCCACTTGGCTGTCGGTCGGCACGATGTGATCGACGGTCGCGAACGTGCGCTGCGGATACGCCACCTTCAGGCCGAGATCGCGCAGCATGCCAAACGCCTGCGGGCTGGTGACTTCATGCACCAGATGCGTGTCGATGAGTAGCTGTGCCTGCCCGTTGGAAAGCGTGCCCACAACGTGTGAATCCCAGACTTTTTCGAAGAGAGTTTTGCCCATGATGATAGGTCCGCCGTTCGAGGCGGGCGCGCAGGTTAGCATGGTTCATGGGTCGCGCAATCACTGCGGCGCGTTTCCCGCCAGCTCAGCCCGCAGCCCCGTGAATCGTCGCCGGTTCTCCTGTTTCCTCACGGCCAGTGACAGTGCTTTTGGATCGCCGACGAGGACGACGAGCCGCTTGGCGCGGGTGATCGCCGTGTAAAGCAGGCTGCGCTCGAGGAGGACGTAATGCTGCGTGCTGAGCGGGATGACGACGCAGGGAAACTCGCTGCCCTGGGATTTGTGGATCGTCAGGGCGTAGGCGAGCTGTAGCTCGTCCAGTTCGCCAGGCTCGTAATCGACGATGCGCTGGTCGTAACGGACCTGCACTTTCAGCGGATCGGTCTCGATGGTGACGATGTGGCCGATGTCGCCGTTGAAGACTTCCTTGTCGTAGTTGTTATGCGTCTGAATGACTTTGTCGCCAACGCGGAAGGTGACGCCGAAGCGCTCGATCTCGAACTTGAGTTCATTCGGGGGATTTAGCGCCGACTGGAGAGCCTCGTTCAGCGAGCGTGTGCCGAGAAGGTGGCGGTTCATCGGCGTGAGCACTTGAATATGTGCCGCCGGATCAAAGCGATACTTTGCTGGCAGCCGGTCGCGCACAAGGCCGACGATCGTCTCGCGGATCTCCTCTGGCTCGGTGCATTCAATAAAGAAGAAATCGCTCTTCGCGTGCGGCTTGAGATCAGGAATCTGGCCGCGATTCACCTCATGCGCGCTGGTGACGATGCGACTGTTCGCGGCCTGACGGAAAATCTCCGTCAACTTCACGCACGGCACCTTTTCGCTCGCGATGAGATCGCCAAGCACCATTCCAGGCCCCACGGACGGAAGCTGATCTGCATCGCCAACGATCAGCAGATGCGCCGCGCGTGGCAATGCCGCGAGAAACTGGGCCATCAGCCGCGCATCGATCATTGAAGCTTCATCGACGACGAACAAATCTCCATCGAGCGGCCGACCGCGATGGCGTCCCCATTGCCCCTCGCCTTGGTATTCGAGCAGCCGATGGATCGTTTTCGCCTCCATCTTCGTGCTCTCGGTCATGCGCTTCGCCGCGCGGCCCGTCGGCGCGGCGAGCGTGATCTTCACATCCTTCGCTTCGAGAATGTGGAGGATCGTGTTGAGGATCGTGGTCTTCCCCACGCCGGGACCGCCGGTGACGATGAGCACGCGATTCTTCAGCGCCTCACACACCGCGTGCTGCTGACTCTCGGCGAGCGGTTTTCCGGTCTTCTTCGCCGCCCAAGCGATGGCTTTGTCAACGTCGATCTCAGGATAGGCAGCGGGGAGTTTGACCAGCGATCCAATCCGCTCGGCGATGCTTTTCTCCGCCGTGCGCAAGTGTGGCAAATAGAGGAAAGGCGCACTGTCGATCTCATGCCGCACGACCTCCTGGGCGAAGACGAGATGCGCGACCTGCAGCTCGATCATGTCTTCCGCTGCGCCGAGCAACTCACCCGCTTGTTGCAACAGCATCGGCTCCGGCAGACAGCAGTGCCCTGATCCAGCGGCGCTTTCTAACGCATAGATGATGCCCGCACGAATGCGCTCCGGCGAGTCGCGCGCCACTCCCACCTTGCCCGCGATGTCGTCCGCCGTCTTGAATCCGATTCCGTGAATATCCGTCGCGAGCCGGTATGGATTCTTGCGGAGCACCTCCAGCGCCTCCTCACCATACGTCTTGAAGATGCGCTGCGCGCGCGACGTGCTGATGCCGTGCTGATGCAGGAAGAGCATGATGTTATGCACGGTCTTCTGCTTCATCCACGACTCGCGGATCTCCTTCCGCCGCTTCCGCCCCACGCCCTCCACCTCCTCCAGCCGCGCAGAGTAGTTCTCGATCATGTCGAACACGTCCTTGCCAAACTTTTCCACCAACCGCTTCGCATACTTCGCGCCGATGCCGTCGATCAATCCGCTGCCGAGATACCGCTCAATGCCCTCCAGCGAATTCGGCCGCGACAACTTCAGCGTCTCCGCCTTGAACTGCCGCCCAAACTCCGCGTTTTGCTCCCATTTCCCCTCCGCCTCGAACTGCTCGCCCGCGACGACGCGCGGCGATTTGCCCAGCAAACTCACCACCTCTCGCCCACCCTCCGGCTGCACTTTGAGGATGCAATACCCCGTGTCCTCCGTGTGAAACACCACACGCTCCACGATGCCGCGGAGTTTGGTGGTCGGGTTGCGTGAAGGCGGGGGCACGCCGGGATTCTAGCGGAAGCCGATTCGCAGACAATCAATGTGTGGTTCCTCGGAAGAACTCGTGTGCTGTGGGCATGTCTCGCATTCAGCCGAGGGGCGCGGCGATGGGGACAAACACCAGCAGCCAGTTCACCTTGTTTCTCGGGGCGATGGGACTCATCTCTCGATGCCTCTGTTGGAATTGGATGCGCCGGAGTCGGGTAAGGGTGCGCCTGGGTAACGAGAGTCACGCGGACACACGGGCGCATGACAATCTGCCACAAAGGCTGGTCAACCTGACGCGCGGCTGGTAAGTGCCGACACCCCCGGTTGCTGCCGTTTTCCAAGGAAAATCAAGGCTTCCAGCGCGCTGCCAAGTCTCTGGCACGGCCGATGCGCTTCTCTACTCCGTCAACAAACCCAACTCAAAAACCACTATGAAACTCACACGATTCAATCCCACAGCCCTCGCTCGTGTCTCCGACTTCGATGAATGGTTCCGCCACCCGTTTGCGGGATTTCCATCCGTCGGACAGTTCTTCGGCAACCTGCCGGAGTTCCTTTCCACAGGCAGCACGGGCCGCCTCGCCGCCGACATCCATGAGGACAAGGACCATTACTTTGCCCAGTTCGAGGTGCCCGGTGTGAAGAAGGAGGACGTGAAGGTCGAGCTGAACAACCAGCTTCTCACCGTCTCCGTCGAGAAGAAGGAGAAGACCAGCGAAGGCGAGCGGTCGTACACGCTCACGCGCTCCGTCTCCGTGCCGGATGGCGTCAAGCCTGACGGAATCGCGGCGAAGCTCGAGAACGGCGTGCTCACCGTCACCCTGCCGAAGGCCGAGCACCGCAAACCCAAGACCATCGAGATCGCCTGATCGCGCCACATTCCAACAAAGAACCACGAACGAAGAACACTACTATGACCACTTGCTGCAATCCCACTGACACACAAACCGAGACCCGTGCCGACAATCCGACCGCGAAGCCGCGCTACTTTGTCGATGGCACAAAGGAAGCGTATGAAGTGCGCGTTGAGCTGCCGGGCGTGGCCAAGGACGGCGTGAGCGTGAATCTCGAGGAGAACGTGCTCACGATCCATGCGAAGCGGAAGTCCGCCGCACCCTCGGAGTCCAAGCCGCTCCATCGCGAGTTAAGCGACCTCGACTTCACGCTCCGCCTCCGGCTCAACACCGAGGTGGACGAGGAGAAGATGACTGCCGCACTCGAGCACGGCGTGCTCACGCTGCGTCTCCCGGTGAAAGAAACCGCCAAGCCGCGGCGCATCGAAGTACAGTAACCTCAGTCAGAACCACACCCCCAAAACCTGCCCCGCAGTCGTGCATAACGGCTGCGGGGTTTATTGTTTGTGACGGAGTCTCGTTAGCGTTCCGCGACGAACGCTCTGAGCCTGAAGAAGAGGAAGCGAGCCCGGCGGAAGGCCCACGTCATTCCTCGCTGCGCCACTCACGGCTTGGCGCTCGCTTCGACAAACTCATCCCACAAAGTGTCCAGCTTCTTTTCGCACAGCATCTCGAACATCTCCGGCTTGTATTCGCCCTTTCGCGATGCGCCATTCAGCTTCACCACGATGCCCTTGTGCTTTGTGCGCTCCAGCCAGTCTAGAAATGCACCGGCGACGCCGTAGCCTTGGCGATAGCTGCTTTTCACTCGCGTGATTGTGAATTGCCTCGTCCCTGGCTCGAAGTGCCAGTAGCGAACGTAGTCGGCGATTCCCTCCGTGAGCCAGCCTTCACCCTTGCCACGATAATCCTGCAAAACGTGTGTCAGCTCGTGAATGACCATGCCAAAATCATCGGGATGCATCTTCACCCAATCTGCAGCGATGGTGATGCGTGTCCCGGTCGTCGCGGCCACGCCCTTCATCTTCGGATCAAAGTAGAGCGTCACTTGTTTCGCTGGGACGAATCCCTCACTCGGCAGCAGCGCCGCAATCTTCGGCAGCCACTCCACGCACAACCCGCCTGCTCGCTTTCCCCATTCGGCGAGATCAGGCGCATCATTCGTATCCACCAGCACGGCCACGGTCTCTTCCCCGGCCTGATTCTTCGCGGCGATCTTCGTGACCGTGCGCACCTGCGCGTCCGCCCTGACAAGGAACGCGGCAAGCGAGACAGCCAGGAAGGAGGGAAGGAATCTCATGCGCCGACACAATCACAGGAACCTAATTGCGCAAGAACCCGCGAGAAGCTCCGGTTGTATCCAGTCACGAGCCAAATCCAATACCATGCCTCAAACGCCACGCATTCTCCCCCACAGCGATCTGCTTCAACTCAAGCGCTGGAACACGCCCACCATCTACAACGGTTGGGAGCAGATCACGAAGCAGAACTCGGCCGTCGCCGGCTTCAACATCGAGGAGACGCGCGACTTCATGCCGCAGATGGGGCCGATGGTTGGCTATGCAGTCACGGTCGTGATCGAGCCTAGCAATGCGAGTCATCGCGCCGCAAATCCGAACGCCGGTGCGGAGTATCGCCGCTACATCTCCAGCGTGCCAGGTCCGAAGATCGTGATCGTGCAGGATCTCGACAAGCCGCGCGTGATCGGCTCCTTCTGGGGCGAGGTGAACAGCAACATCCACCGCGCTCAAGGCTGCGTGGGGACTATCACCGACGGCGCGATCCGTGATATGGATGAAATGACAAACGCCGGCTTCAAAGCGCTCGCCCGACGCCTCTGCGTCGGCCATGCGCATGTGCATCCCATTCGTTGGAATTGCGAGGTCGAGGTCTTCGGCCGCACCATTCGGCCGGGTGATCTCATTCATGCCGACAAGCACGGCTTCATGGTCATCGCCCCCGATGAACAAGCAGCATTGCTCGATGCCGCGCGTTTCATGGACAGCAACGAATGCAACACCGTCATCCCCGCCGCCCGCGAGAGCGCTGGCCGCACGTCTGATGAAGTGCTCAATGGAATCGAGAGCGCCATCGCTCAGTTCAGCGCGAACGTGAAGTCGAAGTTCAAACGCGACGGCGAGTGGTAGCGCACCCTTTGTCATGAAATCCTTCGTCCTCTCACTCATCCTCGCGTTCACGGCACACGCCGAGAGCATCGTCACGCTCAACGTGGAACCCAGTCCAGAGCATCCGCGCAACTCTGAAGGCTCGTTTGCCACGCTGAAGTCCGGCCGCATCATCTTCATCTACTCGCAGTTCTATGGCGGGAATGCGGACGAAAGCCCCGCCCGTCTTGTGCGCATCCATTCTGACGATGAAGGCCGCACCTGGAGCCCGCCAGTCACCGTCGTGGAAAACACGGGCGGCAACAACGTGATGAGCGTCTCGCTGCTTCGCCTCGCGAGTGGCAAACTCGCGATGTTCTACTGCATCAAGAACAGTTGGATCGACTGCCGCCCTCACATGCGCCTCTCATCCGACGATGGCGAAACGTGGACGGAGCCCAAGCTCATCCAGCAGGCTCCCGGCTACTTCGTGCTGAACAACGACCGCGTCATCCAGACCGCGAAAGGTCGCATCATCGTGCCGCTCGCTTTTCACCGATCGCGCGGAACCGATCCGCACACGAGCAAGTCGTGGGACTCGCGCGCCATCGCCACCTGGCTCTACTCTGATGATGAAGGCGGCACGTGGACCGAATCATCGAGCTGGTGGGCCATGCCTGTGCCCAGCGGCAGCGGATTGCAGGAGCCAGGCGTCGTCGAACTCGCCGATGGCTCGATCTTCTCGTGGTCCCGCACCAGCAATGGTGGTCAATACGGCTTCCGCTCTGCCGACGCGGGCAAGACCTTCACGCCGCCTGAGCCGACCGAATTGAAATCGCCCAACGGCCCCGCCAGCATCAAGCGCCTGCCCGGCAGCAGCGACCTCCTCGCCATCTTCAACGATCACTCCGGCCGCTTCCCCTTCCCCGCGAAGAAGCGCAATCCGTTCGTCGCCGCGATCTCAAGCGACGGCGGCAAAACGTGGCCGCAGAGAAAACTCATCGAGAGCGATCCCGACGGTCTCTACCACTACACCGCCATCCACTTCATCGGCGACGCCATGCTCATCGGCTACTGCGCCGGCGACAGCAAAGTCGGCGCTCTAAATCGCCTCCGCATCCGCCGCATCACCCTCGATTGGCTGAAGCAGAACTGATCGAAACCTTGCTAACCGCTGATGAGACGCTGACATGACGCTAATTCAGAGTTCAGAATGCCTTTCATCAGCGTCAAATTAGCGTCATATCAGCGGTTCAAACCTTTCCCTTCCCTCTCATGCGTAAATCAAAAGTCCTCGCCAAGCTCCGCGCTGGCAAAGTCGCCCGCATCTGCTGCACCGGCTCGCCCATCGCCTTCTTCCCCGCCGTCGCTGCGCATTATCACTACGACGGCATCTGGCTCGATGGCGAACACCGCGCCTGGGAGGCTCGCGAAATCGAAACCATGCTCGGCCGTCATCACGCCGCCGACATCGACTGCATGTGGCGTCCGCCCACGAAGGAAAAAAACGGCCTTTACCGCCTCCTCGAAGACGGCGCGGCCGGTTTGATGATCCCACACGTCGCCACCGCCAATGAAGCCCGCGCGCTCGTCAGCGCGATCAAATTCCCGCCCCTCGGCGACCGCGGCTTCTGCGGCGGCGGACGCGATGCTGACTACTGGATCGGCAAACCCGCCGACTACACCGATCAAGCAAACCGCGAGACCTTCCTCACCGTCCAAATCGAAACCCCGCAGGCTCTCGAGAACGCCGAAGCCATCGCCGCCGTCCCTGGCGTGGACATTCTCTTCCTCGGCCCCGGCGACATGTCCCTGCGCCTCGGCTGCACGCCCGCCGTCAATGATCCCGTCATGATGGATGTGCAGAAGCAAATCGCCGCCGCCTGCAAAAAACACGGCAAAGCCTGGGGCCGCCCCGTCGGCACCGCCGCCGATGCCAAAACGCTCATCGACCTCGGTGCCCAATTCATCGTTCACGGCGCCGAGTTCAGCGCCGTGTGCGCCCACTTCGCCGCCTGCTCCGCCGACTTCGACTCGATCCTCGGCGAAGTCGGAGGCGCGCCCGCCATCCCTGAAGGCAAAACGTATTGAAGTGCTCATGAAATCTCTCTTCCTGACTCTCTTCTTCCTTGGCGTGTCACTCTTCGCGGACGCGCAGCCCGCAGCTTGGATGGAGCCCTTCCCGCCGCACAAGATTGCCGGGAATCTCTATTACGTCGGATCAAAGGATCTGGCGTCGTATCTCATCTCCACGCCGGAGGGCCACATCCTCATCAACAGCAGCTTTGTAGAGTCCGTTCCACTGATTCGAGACAGCATCGAAAAGCTCGGCTTCAAATTCACGGATGTGAAAATCCTGCTCATCAGCCATGCCCACTCCGATCACTGCGCTGGCAGCGCGGAAGTCATCAAGCAGACGAAAGCACAGTATTTCGTCATGGAGCAGGACGCCGATGCTGTGGAGAGCGGCGGCGCAAAGAAGTCTCGTCTCAAAGTCGACTACACGCAGTTCACGCCCGCCAAAGTGGACCGCCGACTCAAGGATGGCGACGAGGTGAAACTCGGCGGCAGCACGCTCATTGCGAATCTCACGCCTGGTCACACACGCGGCTGCACCACATGGACGATGAAGGTCGATGGACTCAAAGCCGTCATCATCGGCAGCCCGAATGTGAACCCCGGCTACATCCTCGTCGGCAACAAGGATTACCCGACCATCGCGACCGACTACGAGAAGACCTTCCGCTTTCTCAAAGCGCAGCCCGTCGATCTTTTCCTCGG
>Ga0075163_10002625_pt1 | contig 24141 bp, 17 predicted proteins | sample JI1023141ADNA_FD_71478 | JGI IMG/M metagenome (GOLD analysis project Ga0075163, IMG submission 71478) | Wastewater effluent complex algal communities from Wisconsin, to seasonally profile nutrient transformation and Carbon sequestration -... | ecosystem: Engineered > WWTP > Effluent > Algae... | reverse complement strand
GGCGCAGCCATGCCAGTTCCTGACGTACCGCTGCGTCACCCTTGATCTATCCTTGATCCGAGCTTCCAAGTACCTGTTTTCAGACGATACGCACCCTGCCTGCTCTCAAGCCGGATGATGTCCCGGCATGGGGGTTGGCCGGGGTAGCGGTCCGAAATGGGCGGGGATGCGGGCGGACGCTTTGCGCAGGTGCGACCTGCACAGCGCGGCGGCGCGCAGGCAGCGGCAGCAATTACCACCTGGCAGCTGCTGGGGCGGGCTGGGGTTTACGCCTGTCCCGCCGCCATCTCTGCGGTTTGCTTGCGCATTCAGCGCCATAGTCAAGTTTGAGCATGGTGTTATCTAATTTAACGAACCCACGTTACCGAATCAACACAGCGCCTAATACGCAATTAAAATTGCGCTCTCACAGGTCGCGGAAATCGGGCAATGAGCAGCATAATGCACAATCGCGGCGGCTGCGGGCCGCGCCCTGCGATGGGGCCCCAGCCAGCGCTGGCCATCCTGGCGCAATCGCGTCCAATTGGTCAGCGCGCCCGCGGCGAACCGAGCGCTTTTTCCGACGATAAAATGGTACGATGAGCAGGCGGCCGGGGCCGGGGCAGATTGGGTCCCTTTCCACCAGAAGCGACCGTGAGGCGGCCGCCTCCAAGCCATGGAGTATCGAGCGCTTATCGCGGTCAGACGCTACGTCGGCAAATTTTGTATATACATTGAGCATAGCGATAATTTACATTATTCAAGACTTAATGCAGTCTTGTCGCACGCTCGCCATGAGTAGCCGGATTGTGCGCGTCAGAGCTCATCACCACCAATTGGAGTTAACGTGGAAATAGCTATATATCTTCGCTATTTTGCCGTTTCTCCGGCTGGCAGGGTCCTGCCTGCCTGCGCCAGCGGCACCACCAGCCCCAGCGGCGGCGCCTCGGCGTGGGTGGAGGCGTCCGGATGGCGCTAATCGCTCGCGACATCGAGCTCATGCGCGTCAGGCTCACGCAGGGCAGTGAGTACGCAACCGGCCTGCGCGACGCCGAGTGGATCAACCAGACCTGGAAGGATCCCGACGCGCTGCACCTGGCCCTGTTCACTATGCTGAACCAGGGCGGTGCGCTGCTGAAGAGCCATCCGGCCCAGGGCTTTGATTTCTATCACGATCTCATCCATCGCCATCGCGAGAGCGAGTCGCCGGCGTTCCTGAGCTACGATCGCCTGAAGGGCTGGCAGCGGCTCGGCTTCGCCGATCTGCACTCGCTGTCGGGGCGCCTGGTGGCGCACTGGTCGCGCCAGGGAATGGAAGCGGGCAAGAGCATCTGCCTGCTCTTTCCCATGGGCCCAGAGCTGGTGATTGCGCTGGCCGCGGCGCTGCGCCTGGGGCTCATCATCAGCATCCTGCCGCCGCTGGGTCCGCGCTACGTGCGGCGGCGGCTGTGGAACCTCAAGCCCGATTTCGTCGTCGCGGCGCCCATGCACGCCAAGCTCCTGGAGCTCACGCTGCCCAAGGAGTCGACGTCGCTGCTGGGCCTGCCCAGCGAGGCGCCGCCGGGCAACTGCTTCGGCTCATTTACCTATCCCAAAGAGACGCCGGTCTTCAACCTGTTCTCGCCGCTGCACGATCCGCCGGACCAGCCGGTCGAGGTCATGTCCGAGGTCATCTACTGCGGCCTGATGCGCGACATGCTGGTCGGCTGGATGCTGCGCCGCGGCCAGAACATGGCGGTTCCCGGCGTCGACTATCTCCAGTTTCAGCCGACGCTGCTCATGACCACGCTGCTCAACGGTGCGACGTTTGTCCACCTGGAGATCGATGACATCCGCTCGGATGTCAACCTGCTGGGCGTGGTGCCCATTCACACCCTGGGCGTGACCGGAGAGCTGCGCGACATCCTGGGCTTCAGCAATGTGCGACCGCTGGGCTCGCTGGTTCACTGGTTCCGATTTCTACAGGAGCCGGATGCCTGGCAGCACTGGCAGCGCTTCATCACCAAGCAAAAGCTCGCCAACCATCCCACCTCCAACATCATGTACGACAGCACGGTAGGTGGGACGCTGCTGCTCTCGCCCTGGCAGCGGCTGATCCACTATCCGATGGTGCCGCCGCCGGGACTCGCCTTTGAGCTCAAGGCGCCGGAGAGCTCGGATCAGCCCTCGCCGAACTTCGGCGGCGTCTACGTGCCGGCGCCGCAGAAAGAGGGCTGGATGGTGCTGATCGGAGGCGAAGATGGCTACCTGTACGCCGGCTCGCTGACGCCGCGGCGCCTGGGTCAGGTCTACCCATCCGAAGAGGTCGCAGAGGTCGTGGAGGAGCTGCCGTTCGTGCATGGCGCCGCGGTCGTCCCGGTCTCGGCTGCCGACGGCACCAACCACTTCCTTTTTATCCTCATCGTGCTCACCGGCAGCGAGTCGCGGGATGCGGCGCGCGAGGCTGAGGGCAGCCGCTCGGTGGCCATCGAAGAGGCGCTGCGGCTTCAGCTCTCGCCGGAGTTTCTGCCCGATTCCATCGAGCTCTTTCCGCATCACGCCCGCAAAAAGGAGGGTCTGACGGATCGCAGGTGGATCCTCGATCAGTTCCGCAGCGGCCTTTTGCACAGCAAGATGGGTCAGAGCATTTTCCACTCTCTCAACGCTCTGCGCAAAGCCAGCAAAGACAGCGCACTCGGTAGGCTGGCGAGCGCCCGGCAACAGAAGGATGCCTGATGCTGAACCTGGACCTGCTGGACACCGATCTCTCGGGCGAAGAAACCAAAGAGCTGGATACCACCGATGTGCGTCTGGCCAAGGTCTTCAGCCTGGGCGCCGCGGACCGCTTCACCGAAGCGGCGGAAGCGGCGCAAGCCCTGTTTGAAGAGAAGTATTATGACGCGCGGCTCATCGGCTACTTTGCCTACGGTGTCTACACCGAGCGCGGCGTATCGTCGCTGCCCGAGATCATCTCGACCCTCCTGCGCTGCCTGAAGGACAACTGGGAGAAGATCAGTCCGCAGAACAAAAAGGAAATCCACGTCGATAACACGCTCAAGTGGCTGTTTACGGCGTTTACCCGCGAGCTGCGGCTGCACGAGACGCTCCAGGATGACAAGTGGAAGGAGCTGAACGGCCCCGATGCCTCGATTCCGCTGCGCGAGGCGCTCCAGGCCCTGCCGGATCTATATGAGCGCATCACCAATCGCCTGGAGCGGCCCAAGAGCCTGAGCTACCTCCAGAACCTGGAGGCCTCGCTGACCAAGCTGGAGAAGTCGGCGGAGAGCCTGCACTCAAGCCCCAATCGCCGGCTGCTCGACGACTCGATCGGCGTCAAGATGGACGCGAAGCTGGCGCCGCCGCCGCCGCCGCCCCCGCCCAAGGAAGAGGGCGAAGACAGCGACAGCGATTCGGACTCGGATTCAGATTCGGATTCAGATTCGGACTCGGATTCAGATTCGGACTCGGATTCGGACTCGGACTCGGACTCGGACTCGGACTCGTCCAGCGATGATGATGACGACAAGAAGGACGATGACGACGACTCGTCCAGCGACGATGACGACGACAAGAAGGACGACGACGACGACAAGAAGGACGACGACGACGATAAGAAGGACGACGACGACGATAAGAAGGACGAAGACGACGACAAGAAGGACGAAGACGACGACAAGAAGGACGAAGACGACGACAAGAAGGACGAGGACAGCGCCAAGAGCAAGAAGTCGTCCAGCAAGAGTCGCGATGACAAGAGCGACGACGACGACGAGGAAGATGACGCGGACGACGACGATGATGACGAGCCGTCGCCCTCGCTTCCTGCCGTCGCTGGCAGCACGCTGACGCTGCCCTTGAGCGATCCGATGATCAAGCTCCAGCGCAAGCTGGCGGCCTTTGAGTCGCTGGCCAAGCGGCGCGATCACAAGCGCGCTGCCGTGGTTGCAGCCGATGTCATGCAGATCATCGAGGAGTTCGATCCGACCGTCTACTTCCCAGGTCTGTTTGCCAAGTTCTTCAAGCTGCTGGCCAAGCACGGAAGCAAGATCGAGCCCAAGATCGAAGACGCGCCGGGGCTGGCCGGCAAGGCGCTGAAGCAGCTGTACCGCGTCGATATCGACGCCTTTGTAAAGGGCAAGCGATGAAGCCGATGGTCGTCGCCGAAGATCGCCAGCTGCGCGATCGGGTCATCGCCAACATCCACCGCTTTGAGGTGCCTGCGCTCCTCGATGCGCTGCGGGCGCTTGGCTACGGCGAGCGCGATATCGAATATCGCAGCAACCCTACCGATGCCCACACCGCTGCGCTGATTGAAGATATCGACTTTCAGGATAATCCGCGCAAGGTCATCCTGACCGTGAACCTGGGCCTGATGAGCAATCAGGGACCGCTGCCCGCCTACTTTAGCGAGCTGCTCAAAGATCAGCGCGACGCGGCCCTTACCCAGTTCCTGTGGTTTTTCGATCATCGCCTGCTGGAGCGACGCTTTGCCGGGCTCTATCCAGAGCGCGATACCACGCTGTTTCCCGACTGGGCAGATACCAAGAAACGGATGTTGAGCCTGCTGCGGCTGCGCTCACCCAGCGGACTTCACTGGCTGTTCCAGCGGGTCTATCCCGAGCTGGAGATCAACATAAGGAGGGTCATTCACGAACACTACCTACGCAGCAACGCAATCGAGATGGGTAGTGCCGTGATGGGTGAAGGCTGCGCCTTTGGCGGCTTCACCACCGTCCCGATTGGAGGGATCGAAGCAGTCCTGTTCTGCGACGAATGGGAAAACAATGTCGGCATCCCGTGGGCAGATGCAGCGCAAAAGCGCCTGGATGATCAGGTGCTGCCGCTGCTCTCTGAAATGGGACTGCACCTTCGGGTGCGTTTAGTTTTTCGCGACCGCAGCACCTATACCCGACTTCAGTCGGCCAACTTTCTCGGCTATCAACCGCTTTATGGCTACGCCCCTGCGCCCGGACAACGCACTGTGCAGCAGGTATTGCTCTGGCAAGGCGAGGTCGGGCGCGAGATGGCAGTAGTCACTCAGACCTGAAAGGAGTTGCACGTGGCAATTCAAGATGAACTTCCGAAATCAAGGCTAACCCTGACCTACCGAACCACCATCAGCGGCGAGATGCAGGAGATCGCGCTTCCCTTCCGCATGCTCATCGTTGCTGACTTGTCCATGGGTACCTCCAAGGACAGCAGGCTCGATCTTCAGGATCGCGAGCTGCGCCCGCTCACCGGTCGCAACCTCGACCCGGTCCTGGGCGACATGGGAATCTCCCTCAGCTGTACCGTCAAGAACTGCATTGATCCGGAGAACGCCGACACGATCGACGTTCAGCTTCCGATCACTCGCATGAACTCGTTCGCGCCCGACCAGGTCGCGCAGAACATTCCCAAGGTGCGGGCGCTGCTGACGATGCGGGCGCTGCTCCTTGAGATGCAGGCAGCCATCGACAACCGCCGCGACATCAAGAAGCTCGTCCAGGAGCTCTACACGCGGCCCGAGGCGATGCAGGCACTGCTCGACCGCCTCAGCACGTTTAAGGGACTTCAGTTGCCGGCCAAAGCGGCAGCTTCCACTTCGAGTGTGTCCTAAGACTTTGGCGGGTAATAGCAATCTCTACTCCTTAAGAGTGTCTGAACAGGAGACATGTAAATGAGCGATCAGCGTCAACCTACTCTGAGCCCTGAAGACGTCCTCCAGCGCATGCTGAACAGCATGCAGCTCGGGGCGCTTAACGAAGACCACACCCCGATGGTCCAAGAGGGACTCGTTCCCATTTCCGATGAAAAGGCGATCAATCCTGAGGATCGCTTCCTGTCGGCCATGGCAGCCCTGCTGCTCAACGTCGACGCCAAGGCCGGCCGCTATGAGAAGGGCAAGCTTCTCGACACCATCGCCGCCATCGACAAGGTCATCAACGACCAGGTCAATGAGGTCCTTCACAACGAGCGCTTCCAGCAGCTTGAGAGCACCTGGCGCGGCATCGAGGATCTCGCGTCCAACATCAACTTCAAGGCCAACATCGGCGTTGACCTCCTCGAAGTGACCAAAGAGGAGCTCTACGAAGACTTCGAGAACAACTCGAGCGACATCTTCTCGTCCGCGCTGTTCGAGAAGGTCTACATCGCCGAGTACGATCAGTACGGCGGTCACCCCTTCGGGTGCATCATCGGCGACTACCAGTTCGCGCACAACCCGCGCGACCTGTTCTGGCTGCGCAGCATGGGCAAGATTGCCAACGCCAGCCACGCGCCGTTCATCAGCGCTGTGTCGCCCCAGTTCTTCGGCTGCAAGACCGCCGAGGAAGTCGCTGCCATCAAGAACCTTGAGGGCATCGTCAACCATCCGAAGTACGGAGCGTGGAATGCGTTCCGTGACTCCGATGAAGCCTGCTACATCGGCCTCACCTTCCCGCGCTACATCCTCCGCAAGCCCTGGCATCCGGAGACCAACCCGGTGCCGAACTTCAACTTCACTGAAGTGGCCAGCGGTGACAGCACCAAGTACCTGTGGGGAAATACCGCATGGCTCATGGCGCGCAACCTGTGCCGCTCCTTTGCCCAGAGCGGGTGGTGCCAGTACCTCCGTGGTCCCAAGGGCGGCGGTCTTATCTCAGGTCTGCCGGTAGACACCTACAACCTGCGCGGCCAGGAAGAGATGATGATCCCCGTCGAGGTCGTCATCCCTGACTACCGTGAGTTCGAGTTCGCAAAGAGCGGCTTCGTCCCGCTCGTCTACCGCAAGGAGTCCTCTGACGCGACCTTCTTCAGCGTGCAGTCGGTCAAGACCCCGCGCAAGCTCAAGGATCCGAAGGACGCTGAGAACTCCCAGCTCGTGTGCAACCTGTCGTATACTTTCTCGATTACCCGGATCGCTCACTACGTCAAGAGCATCATGCGTGACAACATTGGTAGCACGGCCGATGGGCCCTATGTTCAGCGGATCCTGAACAGCTGGCTCAATCAGTACGTCACGGGCGCTGTGAACCCCGACGACCTGACGCTGCGCGCCTTCCCGTTCAAGGCAGCCTCTGTCGAAGTGGAGCCCAAGCCCGGTCAGATCGGCTGGTACAAGTGCCAAATTTCTGTCCTGCCCCACCTGCAGTTCGAGGGTATGGACGTCGAGCTTCGCCTAGAGTCTCGGCTCGGTGGCTAAGGAAGCTCGATCGCGATGAACGCTGCAGAAACATCGACCTGATAGACAGTTAGGAGTACATAGACATGGCTGTTGAATTTACGAAAGAATGCGATGTTGGCCAGGGGTATAACTTCAAGCAGGATGAGCACCATACCTTTGGCTTCATCACCAGCTGGGCCATTGGCGATAACGATATCTCTCCCGATATCAAGGTTGTGAATCCGAACTCGCTGGCCGCCGTCAGCGCCGCCGCTGGCTCCACTGGCTCCGCGGAAATGAACACCTCGGGAATCTTCAACCTCGCGGTGGTTGGCGTTCTCCAGAGCGCCTCGTGGTCGACCCTGCCCAACGAGAACATCACCCTCAATGCTCGCGTCTCGCTGTCCAACGCGCAGACCCTGCAGATGCTCACGATGCAGAGCTTGAAGAAGGTGATCATGCAGATCTCCTTCTGCGTGTGGGAGTACGATCTGGTCAACCAGACCTACTACCCCAGCTTCGCCACCAAGGTTGGCGCGGCCATCAATAGCTCAGTGAAGCCGACCAAGGCCGGCGCCACCGGCTTCGCCAACAGCGACCCCACGTCGGTCTTCGCACTGCTCGGCAAGACCAGCGGCACCGAGTTCGGCATCAAGGTCGGCGCCAAGGCCGAAGAGGATCCGCTCGGAATTCGCAACCACACCCTTGAGCTCTCGCTGGCACCGCCGATCGCATCCGCTCCGCAGCAGATCCAGATCCAGACCTCGGCGACCATCAAGCTCATTCAGCCCTGGGGTCTGCCGCAGAAGTAAGGCTCTGGATTTCGTCGGGCGGTGGAGGCGCGAACCATGTCGAACATGCTCAAGCTGGCGCGGGTCAAGTGGTACCTCGGGCAGACGCTGCTGCCCGAGCATATGGTTGCCCAGGAGCAGGCGCTGGGCTCCGAGGCCTATCTGCGCGACCGCGTGGAGGGACTGCCCGAATCTGGCATTGCCGAGATGCGTTTCAATGAACAGCTGCTCAGCGATGGCGTCCTGAGCATCACCGCCCTACTCGCGGTGATGCCGGACGGCACGCTGATCGATGTACCCAGAAATTCAGCGCTACCCACTCTGTCTCTTTCCATTGCTGGATCATCACGGCTGGCCGTGTATCTGCACTTGCTTGGACAAAGTGATACCGCTCTCGGCAATCGCCTTTACGAAAAGGACCCTAAGACGGTTCAGCGCCTCATCCATCGCACCCAGCTCACGATCACCGATAAGCTCGACGGCTCCATCGCCTTTCTCCGCCTTGGGGAGTTCGAAAAAGGAGCCAGCGGGCAGTGGCAGCTCACCGAGAGCTACATCCCCCCTCTTCTTCAGGTTGGCAGCAACCCCTTTCTCAAAAATCAGCTCGAAGACTTGCAGCAAAAGCTGGAGCGGCTTGAACAGCAGCTCATTGCTCAGCTGCAAGATACCTTTCTCCGACTCGAACGCCTGGCGGTCACGCGCAGCACCCTCGCAGTGATGTACAGCGTGATGTCTGCTCTTTCCGATATGCGCTATGGCGTCACTCGTCATCCCTTCTACCTATTCAAGATGCTGCGCGAGCTTTACTTCGAGCTGTGCAGCTTCCACGAGACTCTGCCCGAGCAGACCTCGATTCCCTATATCCACACTGAGCTCGGTAGCTGCTTCGGCCGACTGTTCGCTCTGCTGCACCAGCGCCTCCGCCTCCTGGGCGCGCAGCAGAACTACATCAAGTTCGCCAAGATGAACGATCTGTTCCGCATCAGCGGGTTGCCAGAGGAGATCAAAAACGCCCAGGAGGTTTATCTCCTAATTCAGCGCACCAACCTGCATGAGCGGATCCCGACCGACGATATCAAGCTATCTGCAACGTCCCGGCTGGCCCTGGTCCATCGCCTCGTTCTGCGCGGCATTCCTTTCAAGCACCTGGAACGCGTCCACTTCCAGCACTCCTTCGGACCAGAGATCGACTTTTATCAGATCATGCTCACGGACGAATGGGTACATGCCCTTCGTGAGGGCTCGCTGGCTTTCTACCAGTTGCCAGCCATGGAGAAAGCCAGCGCGTACCTGTTCTGGCGCTAGTGAACCAAGACTTAGGAGTGGAGCAGCGAGGACATCTCAATGGCCTTCATGAATCGGTTTAGCGAGTTACCCCGAGGAGATACGGCACTGGATAGCATTGTCGACAACCTGAACCATATTCTGAACGCCAAGGAAGGGTACGGCTGGGCCGTTCGCGACTACGGAATCGGCAAGTATGCCGTCGAGACAAATACGGTCGGCGCCACCCGGGCGCTCATGGAAGAGATCATTAAGGACATTCTGGCATTTGAGCCTCGCCTGAAGAATCCCGTGCTCAAGACCGGCGAGCGCGACAACGATATGTGGCTTCATATGAGTTTGGTATGCGAAATGAATCGACGTCCCCAAGCATTTAACATTAAATTTCATCAGATCTACGGAAGGATCGAAGTAGAGATTGCCCATGATGAATAGCTTGATGTACTCACCGCGCGAGAAGGACCATGCCGTTGAGGAATGGGTCGAGGTCTTTCTCAAGCTGACGATCAAAGGCACGGTCTACAACGTCTGGGGCAGCAATGTGAAAAACATTCAGCTGCACATGACGCCGTGGGGACTCAACGGCCAGCTCGACTTCTGGATGAACGACGACCAGTCGCACGGCGGCCACGAGATCGACACCCTGCACACGGCCTTCCTGCTGCCGGATCTCGTCGAGCTTGAGCTCAAGCTGCGCCCCGTCCGGCCGCAGCGCGAGGATCCCAAGGACGCCGCCGATCCGCTGATCATAAAGGCCGTGGTCTCCGACAAGAGCTTCTTTGAGCAGGCCATGGTGCGCGGCGAGAAGGCCTACATCCTCAGCCGCCGCTATTCGCTGCGCTTCCACGATCCCGCTGCGCTGTTTTGGGGCCAGCACTATCCCTGTGCCTTATATACCAACAAATCAATGAAGGATGTCTTCGATCTCCATATTGGATCGAAGATCAAGTTCAAGTACGAAGCTGCGCTCGTATCGCAGGTGATGCCGCTCATCTTCCTGGGCCATAATCCCGATGCTGTCGGCAGCGCTTCTTTTTATGATCTATTGATCTGGTACTGTAAAAAGAACGATATCCAATTCGTATATGATTATAAGCTAAACGAATATAGCCTGCTCGATACCAAGAAGCCCTTCGACACCGACATCCGCCTGGACAGCGAAGATGTCGCCCGCATGCAGCTCTACCTTGCCGAGGTCTCGCGGGTGCAGGCGCGCGTGCTGAACAGCTACAGCGAAGCGCCCACGACCAAGGCCACCACGCAGCCCGACGACGAAAAGCCGCTGTGGTCGGATCGGCTGATCCGCACTCCGATTGCCGATGTCGCCGACGCGCGCTTCACCCTGGAGAAGAAGCGCCTGCGCCTGCGCGCGCCGGAGATGCTCATCCACTACAAGCGCCTGCCGGCCTGCCTGCTCGGTCCTGGACAGTGGCACGACTTCACCGGCGACCTCCAGTGGGAGCACGCGGGCATCGCCCTGCCCAAGCCCGCGTTGACCGAGAAGATGCGCGTGCGCAAGGTCGACATCTCGCTGGTTGGACGCGAGGAGTCCTACGAGGAGCGGCCCGGCGGCGACATCGCTCCCTACATGGGGCGCATGACCACCGTGATGGAGGCCGAGTCCTCTTTGAACCTCGACCTTCCGGAATACATCACGCCGCACTATCCCCGCTATGTGGAAGGCAAGGTTGTCAGCACCTCGGGCGCCGATACCGATGAGACCTACCTCATCGACACCGACAAGAAGACCAGCGTCGATACCTACAAGGTTGCGATTCCGCTCTGGGAGAATCAGGAAGTCTTCGCCCCATTTAATCCCAACCGTATGACCGGCCATTTCTACTTCCCCGCCTATAAACACGAGCGGGTCATCTGTGCATTCGACTTCAATGAGACCTGGATCATGGGCTTCCTCGACTGGAAGGTCGGAAACCGTCTGCCGCTGGAGACGCAGGGAAACCATCTGCTCATGGGCAAGACTCCGGACAACAACACGGAGCTCAAGTACGTCTACGAGTCGGAAAAGCCGGTATTCCTGCTCAAACGTACCAACGCCAAGGACAACCAGATGATGCTCATCAAAGAGGGCTATCTCATGATTCAGGTAAAGGAAGACAAATAGTTTTTGGTGAATACCTATGGGACTTCTAGTTTGCAAAATTGAGCTGGACAAGAACGCTGGCGGCAAGGTTACCATTGAGAACCCCGACGCCTCCATCACCCAGACCATCACCATGGATGGGACGACTCTCAAGATGGAGGTCAAGGGTCCCAACGCGACCAGCAGCTGGACCCAGGTCGAAGACAAAATTACGATTGATGTCAAAGCCTTCGAGGTCAAGGCCGATACGATCACCATGACCTCACAGAAGGAGTCGAAGTGGGACAGCAAGATGACCATGGCGCTGTCCAGCACGCAGGAGATGTCGCTCAAGACTGACAACAAGCTCACGATGAAAGCGACCATGGATGGAACGCTTACGGCCATGAAGATCGCCCTCAAGGCCGACACGGATCTGAAGATGGATGCGCTGAACACCACGACCAAGAGCACCATCGCCTTCAAGGCGCAGGGGCTCACCACCGAGGTCGCAGGACAGGTGCAGAGCAAGATGTCGGCGCCCATCATCCAGGTCTCGGCGAGCGGCATGCTCACGGCCGAGGGCTCGGGCATCGCGACGCTCAAGGGTGGCATCGTCAACGTCTCTGGTTCTCTTGTGAAGTTGGGTTAGCAGCATCGACCCGACGTGACTGTGATTCGAAGGCATTGAAGCGAAGGCAATGAGCAAAGAAGACATCGAAATGATGCTGATCCGCGAGCTGAAATTCCTGGAGGAATTTCGCAAGAGCTACGTGGTCCAGAATCCGCAGTCGATGATCGATCGGGAAGATCCCGACGTGCGCCGGCTCATCGAGTCGATGGCGCTCTTTTCTGCCCATACCCGGCTGGTGACGCAGCGCAACCTGGAGTCCACCTGGCGGCGACTCTTCTCCGGCTACTTTGACTTCATGCTCAATCCGCTGCCGGCCATGTCCATCGCCCAGGCGACCGTGACGCCGCGCCTGGTCGAGACCGTGAAGTTCGAGCGCGGCACCGAGATTAAGATCACGACTCCCAGCGGTCAGGCCGCCAGCTTCTGCACCACCGCGGATCTGCGGGTCATTCCCATCGCCGTGGAAAAGCTGGCCATCCTGCCCATCAAGGGCGGCTCGCGCATGTCGCTGCACCTGCGCTCGCGGCTGCCGCGAAATGAGTCCATCGGCGTGCTGCGCCTCTTTGTGCACTGCTTTGAGCGCTATGAAGCGGCGCTGCGCATCCAGTACCAGCTGCGCGCCCACCTGCGCCGCAGCTTCGTCGTGTATGACGGCGAGGTCGACGAACAGAGCAGCGGCCCCGAGTGTCAGGTGACCTACGGCGCCTACTACGACGATCCCTACGAGGCCGACTCCGCCAATGGCCTGGAGCGCGCGCGCAGCTTCTTCCACTTTCCCGAGCAGGATCTGTACGTCAACGTCCAGGTGCCGCGCCATCCGCAGGCCTGGAACCGGCTGGCGCTGTGCTTTGATCTGGATGACGACTGGGAGCCGGATCCGACGCTGGCCAACGACAGCTTCCAGCTGTTCACCGTGCCCATCGCCAACCTGCGCAAGGGTCCGTCGCAGCCCATCATCTGCGACGGCACCACCGATGCGTATCCCATCTATTACGTGGATCCTTCGCAGTCCGTTTCCCTCCAGTCAACGCGCGGCGTCTATCGCTTGACGGAAAACGGAATGGAGCCGCTGCGCCCCGCGGTGCTGGCCGGCGACGAAGGCGAGCAGACCTACGAGATCGAAGAGCGGCAGGATGATCTGCGCAAGGGTCACTTCCTCATCGTGCGCATGCCGCGCGCGCTCCTCAAGCCGGTGAAGCTCGTGGTCGAAGCGATGTGGCATCAGCCCGCGTTTGCCCGCGAGGCCATCGGCCGCCTGACGGTTCGCATCCCCAGCCGCAGCCTCGATGGCATCCATCTCAGCCTGCTCTCGGATGTGCGCAACTCGCACGACAGCTTCCTGCGCAACGACTCCAGCGCGCTGCTTCAGCTGCTATCGCTGCGCATGAAGCCGACGCTGACCCTGCGCGATATCACGCAGGTGCTCAGCATGTTCGGCACCGTGCGCGATGGCCACTTCCGCCGCATGCCCGAGCGCATTCGCGACTCCAGGGTCGAGCTGGCTCCGGATACCACGCCGGGCAGCATGGGCATCCGCCATGTCTACACCATGGCCATCGAGCGCTACGAGCCCGAAGACGAAGCCATGATCTGGACGTTTCTGATGCGTGTTCGCGAGATCCTCGACGGCTGGAACTCCGAGGCCACTGTTCAACTGGTTGCCAACACTGGTGGCAGCCCACTCACTGTGCCGGTGCAATAAGGACGAAGTCATGACCCTCGAATCCTGGCATCTCATTGTCTCCGCGGGACTCGAAGTGCGTCGACTCCTCGACCACGCACTGCCCGATGTCAACGTTGCTGCCGCCTCCAATGAGCACACCGTGATCCTGGCTCCTGCGGCCGGCGTGCTGGGCGGTCTGCGCGACGAGATTCGCTCGAACCTCCAGCGCTTGAAGGTGGACCTCATCCGCCTGACTTCGGAAAAGGACGTCAACATGGTCCTTTATCCGCTGGTCATCCACTTCGACGAAATGGTCATGCGCCGCCTCAGCAAGGAAGAGCAGACCCGCTGGCAGCTGCTGCAAAAAGATCTGTTCAGCATCAACGACGGCGGCGACGTCTTCTTCGACTTCATCAACGAGCGCCTGCGGACCTCTGACACCCCGGACATGGTCTTCGAGGTTCTGTACTTCTGCCTCAGCGACGGCTTTCTCGGCAAGTTCTCCAGCGACATCGGCAAGCTCGATCAGTACAAGAGCCAGCTGCTCGAAAAGATCCACCTGCCCGAGCTGCCTGCGGCCAAGAACAAGAAGCGCCGCCGCGATGAAGGCGAGCCGGCCAAAAAGATTATCTCCCCGCGCTGGTTTTATGCCGGCACCGTGGGGTGTCTGCTGCTCATCGGAGCGCTTTTCGTTCTCTTTACCAATATCTAATTTGGCCAAGTTGGGAGTGGTGCATGATGGCTGACAACTCTCGCAGCCCGGAAACGGAAGCAGCACAGCGGAAGACGCCGGTCCTCCGCACACCACCCGTGCAGCCGCAGGCTCGGATTCTGCTTGGGGATTTTATTCAGGAGGTCCACCTGCTCCTTCGCGAGCGGAGCGTGGGCATCGACCCATTGTTGACCGCAGCGCAGCGTCTGGTAGACGAGATCTTTCCCGAGAGCGGCGCCTCACTGCTTGCAGCTGCCGAGCATGCCGAGAAACAGCAGCTGCTGGAGCAGACCTTCGACACCATCGAAGATCTGCTTGAGGCCTTCACCCTGCCGGCGCGGAAACAAGCGTGATTGGTATGTCAGCCATAGCCGCTCTGCTAGCACAGCCCGTAACCGGTCCGACGGAAGTGCTGTGGTTTGTCGAGAACAAGCTCCGCGTCGTGCTCTTCGGCGTCACCGGCCTGGTGGTCGGCGGCATCCTGGCGCTGGTCCTGCGCTGGGCCTTCCTGAAGTTTCGGGAGTGGCTGAATCGGCGGCAGATGCTCCAGGCCACGGCGCCCAATGCCGCCGCGCCGCTTGAGCCGAACACCCTCATCAAGATCTGGCGAGCCTTCCTGGCCGCGCTGCCCAGCGATGCCCGCGACACCGTAAAGAACTATCCCACCGTCACGGTCTTTGGCCCTCCGGGCGTGGGCAAGAGCCAGCTCATCCGCTCCAAGCTCGACTGGCAGGGGCAGGCCAGCCAGTTCCTGCCCAGCCACACCGATAACCCGCTGCTCCAGATCTACCTGGGCGCCAAGCTGGTCGCGCACGAGTTCGGCGCCACGCTGCTCGGCAATGCGTCACCGGTCACGCGCGCCGCCCTGCAAAAGCTCTGGACGCCCATCTACAAGCGCCGCCAGGCCACCGCGGTGCTGGTCTTCAAGGTCTCGGCGCTGGAAAAGACGCCGCCCGAGCAGATGGCCGAGATGGCGCAGCTCATCCGCGGCAAGCTGACGCTGCTCGCGCAGATCAGCGGCCACCCGGTCGAGACGCGCATCTGCCTGACCCACATGGACCGCATGCGCGGCTACCTGGAGTTCGCGCGCTTCTGCATCCGCCATCGCCTGCCGCAGGAGATCCAGATCCAGCCGGCGCTGGAAGCGGGCAGCATGCGCGAGGGCACCGCTGACTATCAGCGCTTCCTGCCGCTCGCGCTCACCTCGCTGCCCTCCACCGAGTTCTGCCAGGTCGTGCAGTTTCTGCGCGCCGTGCCGCCGCAGCTGGCCTTCCTGGATGCCCTGCTCCAGCCGCTGTCGCGCGGTGGACTCGCCGGTCAGCCGCCGCGGCTCGATCGGCTCTACTTTTTCTCCAGCAAGGACAGCGAGCGCGGCTCGGATCCGCTGGCCGTGCGCCGCGAAAATCCCAACCGCTGGGAGAACTCGCCGATCCTCAGCGCGATGTGGAATGCGCGCTGGGCGCTCGCCGGCTGCGCTGCCATCCTGATCGCGTTCTTCAGCTTTCTGACCGTGGTCGCAGTGCGCCACGGCCGCTCGGTCCACAGAGCCCAGGAGGCCGTGCACAAGTTCGAGAGCGCGGTCAAACGCGCCCACGACAAGGCGGGCGTATCGTCCGAGTCCGTGGCCGTGCGCGCCGCTGAAAAGGTGGCCCGCAAAGAGGTCACGGATGTGCTCGCGACCGATAAGCGCTGGCTCATCTGCCACCTCATGTATGGCCGCGAAAAAGAGCAGCTGCCCGAGAGCCTCCTCGGCGCGATCCGCCAGGGGTATCTCTTGCCAATGCTCGAAAAGTTTGGCGCCCAGCGCGACATCGATCGCACGCTCTACACCCTGGGCATCATCTACTCCTCGCGCGACAATCCGCTGGGAGGGCTCATCAATGCCCAGCAGCAGGACGTGACCACGCTGCTGGAGCTGCCCGAAGGCATCATCCGCGACTACATCGAGCTCACCGAGACGCCCTGGACCGGCTCGCCGGCCGTGGCGTGGTCGCGACTGCTCAGCCAGCACCAGACCTCGCCTGCGACCAGCATCCAGCCCTGGCTCACCTACTTCTCGGCGCTGGAGATTGCGGTGCGCGAAAAGGTCGTGACCCCCGAGCAGATCCGCCGCCTCCAGCAGGCCAGCGCACCGCTGTTGCACGTCACCGATGCGGTGCGGCGCGATCGCATGCTCGGCCAGATCTACCATCTGCTGCTCGAAGAGTCGCCGATCCTGGAGGTGCTGAAGCCGCTGGCCGATACGCACCTCACGCTGTCGCCGCCGCCCTGGCTGCGCGATCAGCTGACCCCGCTCAGCGGCATCCTGCACCTCATCCACGACAGCGATCCCGACTCGGCGCGCGACGATCAGCTGAGCCTGCGCCAGGTCGTGCGCCTGCTCGACGATCTGGATGGCCGCCGCAAGGCCACCGACATCACCTATGACTTCGAGCTCCAGGGCCGGCCCTTCTCGTTCAGCGCCCGCTCCTGGCTCGACCTGATCCTGCGCAGCCGCCATCGCGCCATCATGGGCTCGCTGGGAAACGATGAGAAGCCGGCCAAGCCCAGCCGCCGCCGCCACCGCCACCGCTCGCGCGGCCATCGCCGCGAGCGCGAGCCCACGGTCAAGGTGGTCAGCGATGCCGACGCCGGTCCCGCCCCGCCGCCCGATTCCTACTCGCGCGCTCAGTTTGAAAAGGACATCAAGCCGCTGCTCCAGCGCCTGGCCAAGGGCCTGCAAGAAAATCCCGATCTCGCGCCCGAAGATCGCGGCACCCTGAACCGCTACGTTGCCGATGAGGTGCGCCGCTACGCGAAGCGCTACTGCGACTCGCTGCTCGCCCTGCACCGCAGCTACGTGTTCCCAGGCGGCGGCGTGGCCGCGACCCATCAGGCGCTCATCTCCATGGTGCAGCCCACGGGCTCGCTCGTGCAGCACCTCAAGACCGTCGCTGACAACGCCAACATCGCCGACCTCAAGGGTCCCTACCTGCAGCCGCTCGCCACCTGCCTGACCACCTTCACGCCGCTCGTGAACCTCATGGCATCGGGCAAGGAGGGCGGCTACCCCAACCTCAAGCCCTATGTCGAGATCGTGGGCGGCATCATCAAGGAGCTCGACACCGGCAAGCCCGCGGGTCAAAAAGAGGACGGCAAGGCGGCGATGCTGAGCGACCTGGTCTCGCCGGTCGGCCGCACTGCGCTGGCCGTTCTCGACGAGAATCCCGCCTCGCACGAGCGCAAGACCGAGCAGTTTCTGGCCAGCATCGGCCTGGGCGGCGCAATGGGCCAGCCGCTGCTCGCCCCGATGCGCCACGTGACGCGGCTCGGCATCGCCGAGGTCGAGCAGGCCGTGGCGCAGCAGTTTCAGAGCACGCTGCTGCCGCTGGTGAGTCCGCTCATCTCGCACTTTCCCTTTGAGCGCACCGCGGACAAAGAGGTGCAGCCCGCAGAGCTTGAGATCCTCAAGCCCACCGAGGGCGCCTTCTGGCTCACCTTTCGCGCCATCTTCGGCCCCGTGGTGCTGGAAAAAAACGGCGACTGGTCGGCCCGCAAGTGGCAGCGCGGCAGCCTGAACCTGCCCACCGAGCTGCTGCCCATGGCCAATCACATGACGCGCCTCAGCCGCCAGCTGTTCACGCGCGAAGGCGCCCGCCAGCCGCTCCAGATCAGCGTCAAGCCGCTCCCGTTTTCCGCCACGGCTGGCGGCGTTCCGCTCACCATGATCTTTCTGCGCTCGGGCAAGGCGCAGGTGTTCGGCGTCAACGCCATCCCCAGCAGCCGCCCGCTCGCGATCTCCTGGTGGCAGTCGGACGTGGCCTCTGTGGGCGCCGAGTTCAGCATCGCGACCTCCGGGCGCAAGCAGTCGCAGTCGATCGAGGTCTCGGACTCGGCCTGGAGCTTCTTCCGCCTGCTCGACAGGGCCACCGCGCAGACCGACGGCCGCGTCATGACCTGGAACCTACCTAGCGATGGCGGCCAGCCCCCCATCGATGTCCGATTCGAGCTCGGCAGCGACCCCTGGCAGATCTTCATGTCCAAAGCGATGTCAGGAGCCAAGCGATGAGCAGCCATCTTCCCAAATCGGTCAGGCGCCTGGGTCTCGGCCTGAGCCTGGGTCTCGTCGCCCTGGGGCTTGGCAGCAGCGGCTGCCTGATCGGCTATGTGCGCATGGATATCGATGCGCCGCCCAACGTAAACGGCGGGCTGCCCATGCACATGCTGGTGCGGGCGCTCGACTCGCAGCAGTTTCGCACCGAGACCTATTCCGATGTGGCGGTGCGCGCCGCCCAGGCCGACAAGAGCGTGGTCAAGGCCGCGATCGTCTATGCCGAGCAGGGCCAGCCGTTTCACAAGCGGCTGTGGGTCAAAGAGCCCAAGGGCAAGGCGCTGGGAATCTACTTCCTCTTCACCAACCCGAGCGGCAGCTGGCGGCTGCTGCTGGAGCCGCCGTTTCCCTACATCTACCGCCTACAGCTCGACGAGAACAGCATCCACCCGCTGGTCCAGAAGAGCATCGTCGACAGCATCCCGACGAGCACGCCGCCCACCACGGCTCCAGAAGCGCCCAAGGCCCCGGAAGTAAAAGCGCCGGAAGCGCCCAAGGCTCCCGAAGCGCCCAAGGCCCCAGAAGCGCCCAAGGCCCCAGAAGCGCCCAAAGCTCCAGGCTAGGCCGACCGCGGCTGCCGGGGATGCTTGCGCAGGCTCCACAGCATCGCGCCCACGCAGCCCCACAAGAGCACCCTGCCCAGCATCGCCCACTCCAGGACCCCGCTGTGCTGCTGCCTGCACAGCCCAAGCGCGTGCCCGACAAACAGGTGGCTGAGCGCCAGCGCCGTGGTGCCGCCCAGCAGCAGCAGCAGCACCCGCACCCGGTTCGGCCGCAGCCGCCCCAGCGTCAAGAGCAGCAGCAGCGGCACCAGGGTCAGATCCAGCGGGTTGAACAGGTAGCGGTTGGCGTTGTGGTGCACGCTCTCGTGCGCTGAATAGCCCAGGTAGTAGAGCGCTGCGCCCAGGCCCCCATAGATCAGCGCCAGCGCAATCCCGCTTGCCCCCAGAAGCGACCTTCCGGTCTGGCGCCGCTGCGGCGAGAGCAGACACAGCAGGCCCGCCAAGATCAGGATCCCCAGCGCCGCTGCGCCCAGCCGCGGATCGGGCAGCGTGGAGAGCGCCGTGAAGCCCTCGCCGCGCCAGCTCTTTTCACGCCGCACCAGCGGTCCGCCGGCCGCAGCGCTGCTCTGCATCTCGGCCAGCGCGTCGTGCAGCCGGTCGGGCATAAAGAGGAGCTCCCAACGGCTGCGCTCCTCGTCGGTGTAGGTGCCGTACGCGAGCGCCGAAAAAGCGCCCAGCAGCGGCATCGTGCGCAGGCCGTGCATGATCACCTGCCGGTAGGTCTCGTTCGCTGGCACATTGGTGTGGCGGCGCAAGGCGCCATCCATCGCAACATCCAGGACGTCGCGAATCGGCGTCACGCAGTTGGCGGTATACAGGTCGTAGTCGAAGTTGCGATCCTCGGGCCGCACCCGCTGCTCCAGCATCGTGGCCAGCCGCCCTGCCTGCGACTCGCTGAGCGCCAGCTCCTGCACGCGGATCTCGCGCCCCGCATAGCGCACCGCCACCTCGCCGGGGTTCATGGCCGACACCCAGAACTGGAGCTTCTTGTGCAGAAACTTGAACACCAGGTTGTCGGTCGCGCCGAACGTTCCGAAGTTGTAGGCGACCTCCTTGCCGGTCTTCAGATCCTCGACGGCAAGAGCGCTGTGTCCCAGGCGCTCCTCGAACTCGTCGCCCGGTGAGACTGTGAGGAGCGAGATGCGATAGCGCGAAGCCGGAGCCTGCTGCGCCTGCGGATCTCGATCTGGGTCGGGACCCTGCGCGTGCGCGGGCCTCTGGGTCCAGAGCGGCAGGAGCAGCAGCACAAGCGCAAGCACGAGCAGGCGAGGCAGGGACGACATCGCCCAATCCTACTCAGCTCTGCCCCGAAAGCCAGACGGTTTTAAGGCGGTTTTACGCCACTTCCCGGACCCGCATCACACGGGTCACACAGCCGACCGCGAATCGGCTAGCATGCGCAAAGGGAGGAAGATCCATGACGCAGCGCAGGCGCATCCCATCCGGCAGCCCCCCCAGACCCGGGCAGTCCGTCGGAGTTCCTCTGGGGCTGGCGCTGGGCTGGGCGACGATGGCGCCGCTCCTGGGCAGCGCCGCGCCCGCTCAGGCCGAGCCAGCGGCGAGCCCGGATCAGTACCAGGGCCACGCCGCGCGCGCCGAGCAGCTCTTCCGGTCCGAGCAGTACATCGAAGCGATCAAAGAGATGGAGGCCGCCTACGCCCTGCGGCAGGTGCCCCAGTGGCTGTTCTCGCTGGGGCAGGCTCATCAGCGGCTGGGACATGCCAGCGAGGCCCGACTTCACTACCAGCGCTATCTCGTGTCGTCGGGACTGGGCGGCGAAAGCGAGCAGCGCCGCGAAGCCAGCCAGCGACTGGAGGAGCTCAACCGTCTGCTCGGCGCGCCCGAGCTTCAGCAGCCGAGCGCCAGCAGCTACACCCCGCTGCCCTATCGCGTCGAGGTGCGGCCCCACCATCGCGGCATGCTCGCGGCCGGCTGGTCAATGCTCGCCGTCGGTTACGCCGCAGCCTTTGCGACCGGCACTGCGTTTGCCGTCATCGAAGGGGGCTCGCGGTCGAGCAGCAGCCTGGGCTCGGCCGGCGGCACGCTGCTCATTCCCGTCGCTGGCCCCCTCATCAGCAGCGCCGTCGCCTACAACTCGATCCTGTATTGGGGTCTGCCCTGGCTGCTCATCGACCTGCCGCTCCAGGTCTGCGGACTGGCGCTCATCATCAAGGGCTACACCACCCCGCAGAAGGTCGTGGTGCCCAACGTCAACCTCGAAAGCAGCGCTGTGAGCTTCACGCCCTACCTCTCGCCCGGCGGCGGCGGCCTGAGCGCAGCCGGCCGATTCTAGATCCCCAGCTCGCCGCAGCGGCGCAAGAGCCGCGCTGGATCCGGCAGGCTCAGGAAGCCCCTGCGCGCCACCGGATCCGCGATGCAGGCGGCCTGGGCCAGCAGCCGCTCGCGACCTGCCCGCAGGACCTCCAGCGCCCGCGCCTCCTCGCCGGTTGCGCGCAGCGCCTCGGCATAGCTCAAGCGCACCACGGCCTCCCGGCTCTCCAGGCGACCGAGCGACTCCAGGATTGCATAGGCTGCGGCGCCATTGCGCAGCGCTTCATCGGGACGGCCCTGGGCCAGCTGGATCTCACCGAGCACCGCCAGCGCGCGGGCGCGGATGCTCGGCAGATCGATGAGGCTGGTCTGCGCGGCCTCGGCCAGCTCTTCTGCGCGCCGCCAGTCGCCGCCGGCCACCTCCAGCAGCGCCATGATGATCTGGCAGGCGCCGCCGGTGCGACGATCACCCGCGGCCTCCGCCTGCTCCAGGCTGCGCCGGTTCATCTCGCGCGACTCGTCGTGGCGGCCGACATAGTAGAGCGCAGCGCCCAGCACCCGATAGCAGGCCGTGGACAGCCGCCGCAGGTTCAGCCGATCCGCGATTGCGATGATCTCTCGCGTCAGCTGCTCGGTGCGCCCGAAGTCCCCGATGTCCAGATAGGCCACCGCCGCGTCAAAGTTCTGCGACGCCGCGTTTCGCTGATCGCCGATCTGATCGAACAGCGCCGCCGACTCTTCGTAGTAGCGCGGGCACAGATCCAGCTGCCACGCATAGCCGGCCCGATTCGCCCGCAGCAGGCAGATCATCGCCGCTGCGGCCGGACTGCGCGGGCCTGACTCCGCCTGCATGAGCGGCGCCAGGGCATCGAGCAGCGCATTGGCGCGCAGGTAGTCGCCGGCAATATAGGCCTGCAGCGCCGTGCGCACGGCCGCGATGATGAACGCATCGCTCGCCTCGCCCGCTTCTGCCAGCTGGCGCAGCTTCTCGCACAGGCTGCGCAGCTGCGGGTTGTCCAGCAGTCGCGCCGCCGCGATGGCCAGCGCGCCGGCCACCTGAAACCAGCGCTGACTGCGCGGCGGCAGCAGCTCCATGGCCGCATGCGCATGGCGCAGCACCTCGCGATAGGTTCCGCGCCACTGATGCGCTTCGGCCTGCACGGCGTGAAGCTCACCCAGCTCCAGCCCGGTGGCGCCGCACGCCATCGCCTGCTCGGCACGCAGCAGCACCGCTTCGAGATCATTTCCCTCCAGCGCCTGCCAGGCCGCCTTTCTGAACCAGGACACCGCGTGGATGCTCTGACCGCCGCGCTGCCAGTGGTCGGCCAGCACCAGCGCATCCTCTTCGCCCGCGGCCTCCAGAAACTCGGCGGCCAGGCGATGGCCGAGCGAGCGATCGCTGTCGGTCATCATGGCGTAGGCGGCGTCCTGCACCAGCGCGTGCGCGAACGAATATTCCTCTTCATCGGCAAGTCGCGACTCGGAGTTTGCCCGGATGAGCTCGCACTGGATCAGCTGCTCGAAGAGCTCCTGCTCATCGGGATCGCGGCCGCTCTTTCCGAGCAGGTGCAAGACGCCGCGCCGCCAGAAGACGGGCCCGAACACGCTCGCTGCCCGCAGCGCCCGGCGCGCCTGCGCATCGAGCTGCTCGATCCGCGACTGCACCATCGCCAGCACTGTGGGCGGAATCTGCGCCAGCTGCCCCGCCGCCGCGGCGCGCAGCATCTCTTCCAGAAAAAAGGCGTTGCCGCGCGCTTTTTCCAGCACCTCCAGAATGGCATCGAGCGGCTGGCTGCTGCCCAGCACCGCGCGGGCAATCTGCTCGCTCGCCTTGCGCGGCAGCGCCCGCAGCCGCACCTCCTGCATGGGCTGCGCGCGCCATAGATCGGGGAAGACCTCGCGCACACTCGGCCGCGCCAGCGCCAGCACGCAGAACGGCCGCTCGGCCAGCTGACGCATCGCCGCATCGATGAGCCACACCGTCGGCCTATCGCCCCAGTGCAGATCCTCCAGCACCCACAGCAGCGGCCGCGATGCACACTCGGCAGCCAAAAGCTCCAGCACCGCGCGCCGGATCTGATCGCCCATGAGCATCGGCGCAACGCGGGCCGCTTGCAGCGCCGGACTGATCGAGCCGGCAGGCCCCTCGGGCTGGATGCCCAGGAGCTCGCCGATGAACTCGATGATGCGCTCCTGATCGGCCACCGGAGTGGGCGCAGCGGCTCCGGCGAGCCGCTCGGTGATGCACTGGCGCAGCATCTCGTACTGGGGCGCGGTCGCCGCTCCTTCGGGCAGCATCAGCGCATGCCGCAGCGACTGCGCCAGCAGCGCAAACGGAGAGCCCACGCGCAGCGGATGTCCGCTCCCCATCCAGAGCGAGAGGTTGTCGTGCTCCCGGCGCGCCCGCTCCAGAAACTCCTGATGCAGCCGCGTCTTGCCCGCGCCCGCTTCAGCGGTGACCAGCACGATGCGCGCACACGGCTCCGATATGCTGTGGTTCAGCACCGAGCTCAGAAGCCGCATCTCGGCATCGCGCCCGAAAAACGGCGTCCGCCGCCCCAGCACCCAGCGCATCGGCTCCGCGGCCTGATGCTCGGCCAGAAGCAGCGACAGACCGTCGGCGCTGGAGGTCTGGAACTGCTCGCCGAGCAGCCCGCGCGTCATCTCATCCAGCCAGATTGGAATCGCTCCAGAGTCGCGAGATCTGGACTCCAGATCGCCATCCGAGCTGGCATCTGTCGCCCGCTGCTCGGCCCGCGCTAGCATGCCCAGCACCCGATCCACCGAGCCGCGGTCCAGCACGCCGTCCTCGATGTCTCCGCGACGGGTGGCCACCGCCAGCTGGAGCTTGCGCGGCGCGCCTGGGCTGTTTTGCTGGCGCAGCGCTTCTTCACAATGGGCGCGCACCTGCAGCGCCAGCCGGGCCGCCTGGCGAGCCTGGTCGCTGGCCGTGGGCTGACCCGAAAGCAGGA
>Ga0075163_10002623_pt1 | contig 24146 bp, 18 predicted proteins | sample JI1023141ADNA_FD_71478 | JGI IMG/M metagenome (GOLD analysis project Ga0075163, IMG submission 71478) | Wastewater effluent complex algal communities from Wisconsin, to seasonally profile nutrient transformation and Carbon sequestration -... | ecosystem: Engineered > WWTP > Effluent > Algae... | reverse complement strand
CCGGCATGGCGGGTGCTTGAGCCAGAATTTCAAGCTTTTTCGATCGCTTCCCAGCGTCGATGGGTCATTGTCTGCTATTGATTCAGGAGCCTAAATGACAGCATCGCGTGTGACACCATGGACGTCAAATGCGGGCCAGGTCACCAGGAGCATGACGGGAGCGGCACCATGAACGCGGCTGCAAGCGCCCGCCACGGCGTCGAATCCGCCTACGCCTGGGCGCGCCTGATGGTGTCGCTGGCGCTGATGACCATCGGTGGCGTCGGCATGTACGGTGCGTCGGTGGTGTTGCCGGCCGTGCAGCGCGATTTCGGCGCGGTGCGCGCCGATGCCTCGTTTCCCTACACCCTGACGCTGATCGGCTTTGGCATCGGCGGCATCCTCATGGGGCGCCTTGCCGACCGCTTCGGCGTGATGGTGGTAGCGCTGATCGGCGCTGCCGGCCTGGGGCTGGGACTTGCGGCCGCGGGTGCTTCGAGCAGCCTGTGGCAGTTCACACTGGCCCACGGACTGCTGATCGGCCTGCTCGGCGTCTCCGCCACCTTCGCGCCGCTGGTGGCCGACACCTCGCTGTGGTTCACCCGCCGCCGGGGCATCGCGGTGGCCATCTGCATGAGCGGCAACTACCTGGCCGGCGCGGTGTGGCCGCCGGTGATGCAGCACTTCATCGACAGCGCCGGCTGGCGCGCCACCTATTTCGGCCTGGCCATCTTCTGCGTGCTGACCATGGCGCCGCTGGCGCTGTTCCTGCGCCGGCCCGCGCCCGTCACCGCGGTGCAGGCGGGCGCCAGCGCACCGGTCATGAAGTCCGCGCGTTTCCTGGGCCGGTCGGACCCTGCCCATCCACTCGGGCAGACGCCGCGGCGCCTGCAGATGCTGCTGTGCGTGGCTGGCGTGAGCTGCTGCGTGGCGATGTCGATGCCCCAGGTGCACATCGTGGCCTACTGCACGGATCTTGGGTTTGGCGCCGCGCAGGGCGCCCAGATGCTGTCGCTGATGATGGCGGCGGGCATCGCCAGCCGGCTGCTGTCGGGCTGGGTGTCGGACCACATCGGCGGGCTGCGCACGCTGATGCTGGGCTCGGTGCTGCAGGGCGTTGCGCTGTTTTTGTTCCTGCCGTTTGACGGCCTGGTGCCGCTGTATGTGGTGTCGGGCCTGTTCGGCCTGTTCCAGGGCGGCATCGTGCCAAGCTACGCGCTGATCGTGCGCGAGTACTTCACGCCCAAGGAGGCCGGCGCGCGCGTCGGCACCGTGCTGATGGCCACGCTGCTGGGCATGGCGCTGGGTGGCTGGTTGTCAGGGGCCATCTTTGACTGGACGGGTTCCTACCGCATGGCGTTCATCAACGGGATCGCCTGGAACCTGGTCAACGTCGCCATCGTCGGGTTTCTGCTGGTCCGGGTCCGAGAAAGTCAGCGACGGGCTTGACCAGCGGCGCCCGTCGGAGGTCTGGTTCGCTAGGCGTTTCTTGGCGTGCGGTGGCGGAAGTAGACCTTGAGAAATTCCATGGCGGCGGGCGATGCAAAGAAGAACGGCAGCATGAACAGCCAATCACCCGCGGTCAGCGGCACGGTGTCGAAGAACGGCCGCAGGAACGGCACGTACACCACCATCAGAACCAGCAGGAAGGACACGCCGACGGCCCAGACCATCCAGCGATTGGAAAACACGCCGATGGAAAACACGCTGTGGTGCTCGGACCGCGCGGTGAATGCCCGGATGAGTTCCGAGCTGCACAGCGTCACGAAGGCAATCGTCTGCGCCGCCGCGAGTTGCCCGGGGTAGCGTTGCAAGGCCAGGAAAAAGACGCCGAGCACGGCCAGCGCATCGACCACACCGATCACGCCGATGCCGATGGCCATGTCCCGGTTGATGACCGGCTCCTGTGGTGATCGCGGCGGGTCTTTCATGATGTCGGGATCACCCTTCTCCAGCCCCAGCGCCAGGGCTGGCGCGCCGTCGCTGACGAGATTGAGCCAGAGCAGCTGGACCGGACGCAGGGGAATCGGCAGACCCACCAGCATGGACCCAAAGATGATCAGGATTTCTCCGACATTGCAGGCCAGCAGGAAGTAGACGAACTTGCGGATGTTGGAATAGATGATCCGCCCCTGCTCGATGGCCGCCACGATGCTGGCGAAGTTGTCGTCGGTGAGGATCATGTCCGCGGTCTGTTTGGCCACATCCGAGCCGACGACACCCATGGCCACGCCGATGTTGGCCCGTTTCAGCGCTGGCGCGTCGTTGACGCCGTCGCCGGTCATGGCCACGACGTGACCCCGCGTTTTCAGGGCATCGACAATGCGCGTCTTGTGCTGGGGTGAAACCCGGCAGCAAACGTCCAGCCGGTCAACCCGGTCCACCAGTTCTGCATCGCTGAGCTTCTCGATTTCAGGACCTGTCAGCACCAGGCCGCCCGGCGTGAGCAAGCCGATATCGCGGGCGATGGCCTCGGCCGTATCCTTGTAGTCGCCGGTCACCATGATGCTCTTGAGGCCTGCGCCGCGAGCCACTTTCAGGGCTTCGATCACCTCGGGGCGCGGGGGATCGATCATCCCGAGCAAACCGACGAAGATCAGATCCCGCTCGACCGTTTCGGGGGTGATGCTGGATGGAACTTCCTGCATGGGGCGACAGGCCACCGCGAGCACTCGCAGTGCCTTGCTGGCCATATCGCGGTTTTGCGCCAGGATGGCCGCGCGGATTTCCGGCGTCAGGCTGATCGCCTTGCCGCCCTCCAGCTGCTGGCCGCAGAGATCAAGGACGACATCGGGGGCGCCCTTCACGAAGGCGACCATTGGCGCCGCGCCCAGTCCGGCGACCAGCGCCTGAGCCTGCTCGTTGCCGACACGGTGGATCGTGGCCATTCGCTTTCGCTCGGAGTCGAAGGGAATCTCCTGAATCCGGGGCAGCGTCTGTTCCAGCTCGTCCCGCCGGTAGCCGCCCTTCGCCGCGGCGACGATCATGGCGCCTTCGGTGGGGTCGCCAATGATCTGCCATGAGGGCGTGCCGGCTTCATCGAGGGTTTCCTCCAGCCTTGCGTCGTTGCACACCAGCGCGCCGTGGAGCAGCAGGGTTGCGTCGGGATCGGTGTGCGGGACAAAGGGGTCCTTGCCCACGAAAAACTCTCCGCTCGGGCAATAGCCTTCGCCAGTGACGCGAAAGCGGGTGCCGCCGGCCCAGGCCTGAACCACCGTCATCTGGTTCTGCGTCAGGGTACCCGTCTTGTCGGAACAGATCACAGTCGCGCAGCCCAGCGTCTCGACGGCCGGGAGCTTGCGGATCAACGCGTTGTGCTTGATCATGCGTTGCATCCCGAGCGCCAGGCAGATGGTCACGATCGCCGGCAGGCCTTCAGGGACGGCTGCAATGGCCAGGCTCACCGCGGTCATGAACAGATGGATGATGGCCTTTTTCTCGGCCTTCAGATACTCGAAGAAGCCCCCTGAAAAGGCGTCCATCAGGTGGGTGTCGCGGAACAGGCCGTAGATGAACACCAGCGCACAGATGGCCAGGCACGCCGTGCCGAGAACCTTGCCCAGATGCTCCAGTTTCCTCTGCAGCGGCGTGTCCTCGGTCTCATACGACTGGATCATTTCAGCGATCAGGCCGATCTGGGTGTTCATGCCCGTTCCCGTCACGATGCCTCTGCCGCGCCCGTAGGAGATCAGGGTGCCCATGAAAGCGGTGTTCTTGCGATCGCCCAGCGGGATTTCCTTGTCCAGCACGACGCTGGCATGCTTCTCGACGGGCACGGACTCACCGGTGAGCGAGGCTTCCTCGATCTTGAGATTGACGCTTTCGACCAGGCGCAAGTCGGCTGGAACATAGTTTCCGGCCTCCAGCAGCACGATGTCGCCCACGACGATTTCGCGCCCGGGTATCGCGACCTGCTGGCCATCACGGATGACCTGCGCCTGCGGGGCCGCCATCTTCTGCAGCGCTGCGAGCGCCTGTTCCGCCTTGGACTCCTGGACGACGCCAACCACCGCATTAAGCAACACGATGAACATGATGGCGAAGGAGTCAACGTACTCGCCCAGCGCAAGAGATACAACCGCAGCGATGATCAGAATGATCACGAGGAAATTCTTGAATTGATCCCACAGCAGGGCCAGAAAACCGGGCCGCGGCCGCTCGGTGAGTTCGTTGCGGCCAAACCGGGCGATGCGCTCCTGCGCCTGGGCCTGGGTCAGGCCGCGCTCCAGGTGCGTCTGGAAGTCACTGACCAGTTCGTCAATGGGTTTGCCGTGGGCTTGTTTGTCATGCATGCCTGTCTCCTCCACGTCTTCAGACTTCCCCAGCCGGTGCTTTCCGGCCTGCTTGTCTAACGCTGTCGGCTGATTGATGTCCGGGCTACTTCACCAGCAGCACGGGAATCTTCGCGAGGTGAACGACCTTCAGCGTGATCGACCCCATGAGAAATTCCTGGAACGCCCCACGCCCATGCGTGCCCATCACGATCTGATCGCAGCCCAGCGTCTCGGCAAGGCGGGTGATGGTCTCGGCGGGCTTGCCGACTTCCTGGTGGCAGGTGTATTTCGCACCAGCCGCATCCAGGAGTTCCCGGGCACTGCGGGTCAGCCGTTCGCTTTCCTCCCGGTGAAAACCGGCGATCTGGTCGTGGCTGGCAAATCGACTGACGTCATGCGGAAAGGCGGACTGAACGTTGACCAGATGGATGTCGAGGCCGTCAGGATGCGCGTAGCGCGATCGTTTTGAAATCACCAGGCTGACGCCCCGCAGCGCGCATTCCGAGCCATCGACCGGGATCAGGACTTTTCTCATGATGACGTTCTCCTCGTTGAAGATCTGCAAAGAAAACACCCTGCAACTCAAACCACCAGCACCACAAAACGGTCGTAACCGGACTTGATGCTAGGGTGTTAACCTGCGCCAACCAAGTCGAATAAGATGATTCAATACATCGAAAAATTCGATGTTCCGAATTGCGGGGGGCGAAGCATCTTCAGTCTCGCGTCGGTGTTCTGGACAGATGACGGAGACAACGCCATGGCCGTACTGAACTTCAAGCATTTGCGATATTTCTGGATGGTGGCCAAGACGGGCAGCATTGCCCGGGCATCCGATCAGCTGTGTCTCACGCCGCAGTCCATCAGTGGCCAGCTGAGTGAATTCGAGGACAGGCTGGGCGTGGCGCTTTTCCGTCGCGCAGGGCGAAATCGTGAACTGTCGGATGCGGGACGTCGCATTCTGAGCCATGCCGAGCAGATTTTCGCCCTTGGCGACGAAATCATCGATTTGCTGAACGACCAGAAGGCGAAGGAGACGTTGCCATTCCGGGTGGGTATCGCCGACTCAGTGTCCAAGTCAGTCGCTTACCGGCTAGTGGAACCTGCGCTGACGAATGGCGATCCGGTACGGTTGGTATGCCGCGAGGGGCGCCTGCAGGCCTTGCTGGCAGAGCTGGCCATCAATCGCCTTGACATGATCTTCGCCGATCGGCCCATGCCCGCAAACCTGAACGTCCGGGGCTACAGCCATCTGCTCGGCGAAAGCGGGCTGACGGTGTTTGGCGCACCCGGCCTGGTGGAGCAACTGACTGACGGCTTTCCGGCGCAGCTGGAAAACATGCCATTCCTGCTTCCGGGCGAAGATGCGGCGACCCGGCCGAAACTGATTCAATGGTTCGAGGCCAACAACCTGCGTCCCCACATCGTCGGGGAGTTCGACGACAGCGCATTGATGAAAGCCTTTGGCCAGGCCAGCGCCGGATTGTTTGCCGCGCCAACGGCAATCGTTGATCATGTCTGCGAACAGTACAAGGTGGTGCCCATCGGGCGCATTGATGCGGTGGTCGAACACGTCTACGCCATCACGACGGAGCGCCGGCTGACCCACCCTGCCATTGTGGCGATCAGCAAGACCGCCCGGGAGGACGTTTTTGGCCCGAACAGCCAGAACCGGCCCCGATGATGCGTTCAATTGCTGACACCGAAGGCGCCATACGCTGTTTTCGGACGGTGCCGATGGCCCCATTGCTGGGATTGGTGCTGGGGGGCTGGCTCTTGGGCGCCATCTTCTATTGGACCGGCTCGTACCGCATGGCGTTCGTCAACGGCCTGGCCTGGAATCTGGTCAATGTGGGCATCGTCGGGTTTCTGCTGGTCCGGGTGCGCCAGAGTCTGTTGACCGGGCGGTAGTGCCTGAATTCAAAGGTTTGTCTGCCCGAATGGCGGCGGGCCAGTGGATCTGTCTGGAAAGGGACGCATTCACGACCGAGGCGGCCCGGATCGTCTTGCACGCGCTGGCCCATTGGAGACTTCGACCGTGCGATGCAGTCCCAGGTCAGCGCTTTACCGGCCATTGGTCGTACAGCTTGACCGGAATGCTTTCACCCCATAACTCGACGTGCGCCGGACTTCCCTGGTGCGTCCGGTTGGCCGCCGCGCCACGGACATAGCCCAGCGCGACGCACGAGCCGGCCAAAGGGCTCCAGCCCGCGGACGAAATTTCACCGACGGACGCGCCTTCGAAGCGTATGGCCTCGCCACCCCATACGAATGCCGTGGGTGAGTCCAGCACCAGAGACACCAGCTTCTTGCGAAGGGGCTGCCCCCGGGAGGCCAGCAAGGCGGCCTTGCCGATGAAGTCGCCGGGCTTGTCCAGCTTGACGGCGTAGCCCAGGCCGGCCTCCCAGGGCGTTTCGTCGGGTCCGAGCTCGGCGCCCCAGGCACGGCGCCCCTGTTCAATCCGAAGCGCATCCAGTGCGTAGTAGCCGGCGTCGCGCAGGTTCAGGTCGCGACCCGCTTCGTGCAGAGCGAGGTAGACGTGGCGCGCCATTTCCACGGGCACATACAGCTCGAATCCCGGCCCGCCCACATAGCTCATGCGCGCCGCCCGCACACGGGCGAGACCCACGTCAATGACACGGGTCCATGAGAACTTGAGCGCCTCGGGGGAAAGGTCATCGGGACTGACACGGGCCAGCAAGCCGCGTGCCCCGGGCCCCATCACCGAAAGCACGCTGTACAGCGGCGAAACGTCGGTCAGCACGGCGTGTTCGTCGGGCTTGATGTGACGGGAGATCCAGTCGAAGTCGCGCACCGTCTGCGCCGATCCGGTGATGATCAGGAAGCGCTCGCCCATGCGGTCGGGTTGCTGGCGAATCACGGTCAGGTCGCTTTCAAAGCCGGCCCGCTCGTTGAGCAGCGCGGTGTAGACCATCTTGTCGACCGGCACGTCCATGTCGTTGGCGCACAGGCGTTGCAGCACCGCCAATGCGTCGCGGCCCTGGAGCAGCAACTTGGAAAATGACGTTTGATCGTAGAGCGCCACGGCTTCCCGCGTGGCCTTCTGTTCTTCGATCATCCAGGGCAGCCAGCCCGGACGATCGAGCGTGTGGGCCGGCATGGCCTGGCCGTGCGGCCGGAAGTAGTTGGCTCGCTCCCAGCCGTTGCGGCTGCCAAACTCGGCGCCCCGCTCTGCCAGAAGATCGTACAGGGGCGATGTCCGCAGGGGCCGGGCTGTCTCCAGCTCCTGGCGCGGCCAGCGCATCGCGTAGTGCAAGCCCAGGGTTTCTCCGGTGCGCGCAGCCAGCGCCTTGCGGTTGGCGGTGAAAGCGCCAAAGCGGCGAACGTCCACGTCCCAGAGATCGGTGCTGGGCTCGCCACCCACAATCCATTCCGCCATCAGGCGCCCCGCGCCACCGCTGTTCGCAATGCCTGCCGAATTGAATCCGGCGCAGACGAAATAGTTGCGCAGTTCGGGAGCTTCTCCCAGGATGAAATTGCCGTCGGGCGTGAAGCTCTCGGGCCCATTGAGCAGCATCTTGATCTCGGCGGTCTCCAGGCACGGCGTGCGGTGCAGGGCGTTGGTCATGAGGGGTTCAAACTGGTCCCAGTCCTCGTCGAGCAATTCAAACTGGAAGGTGCTCGGAATGGGGTCCATCTTCCAGGGCTTGGCCTTGGGCTCGAAGCCCCCCATGACCAGGCCGCCGACCTCTTCCTTGTAGTAGATGAAGCCGTCGGGGTCGCGCATCACCGGCAGCATCGGACGCACGCCATCGATCTTTCCGGTGACGATGTAGAAGTGCTCGGCGGAGTAGAGCGGCACATTGACCCCGGCCAGTGCGCCGAACTGGCGTGCCCATTGCCCTGCGCAGTTCACCAGCACTTCGCACCGCACGTCACCCTGGCGGGTCCTGACACCCACAGCCCGTCCGCCTTCGATGATGACCCCGGTGACCTCGACATCCTCCACCATCTTCACACCGCGATTGCGCGCCCCTTTGGCCAGCGACATGCACAGGTCCGCCGGGTTGGCCTTGCCGTCCCCGGGCAACCAGATGGCGCCCTGCAGATCGTCGGTACGCATCACCGGGTAGCGCTCGCCCGCTTCCCGGGGTGAAATCAGGTGGCACTCGACGCCGAAGCTGTTGGCCATGGTCGCTTGCTTCTTCAGGACCTTCATGCGCTCGGGGGTGCGGGCGACGTTGACGCTGCCGCACTGCTTCCAGCCCGTGGCCAGGCCCGTCTCGGCCTCCAGCGTGGCGTACAGTTCGATGCCGTACTTGCTCATCACGGTCATGTTGCGGTTCGGCCGCATCTGCCCCACCAGGCCGGCTGCGTGCCAGGTCGTGCCGCTGGTGAGCTTGCCCTGTTCGAGGAGCAGCACGTCGGTCCTGCCGAGCTTGGCCAGGTGGTAGGCGGTCGAGCAGCCGGCAATGCCGCCGCCGACGATGACAATCTGTGCGTGGCCTGGAAGACTCATGATCAACTCCTTGGTACGGTAATCAGACTAGCCCATTCGCAACGCCATGACGCCCGAGGCGATCATGGCGGCACCGAACACCCTTCGGCGTGTGAGTGCCTCTTTCAGAAACCAGACCCCCAGCAGCACGGCAAACAGGACCGAAGTCTCGCGCAAAGCGGCCACGGTGGCGACCGGCGCGCGCGTCATGGCCCACAGGGCGATGCCGTAGGAGCCGAGCGAGGCGCAGGCGCCAATCGTGGCCAGCGGCCAGCGGTGACGGGCGTAGCGGCCGAGCGCGGGTCCGCGTGTGGCAAACATGAGCAACGCGAATGGCCAGCCGTCGAAGAGGAAGAGCGTAGCGACATATTGCAGGGCATTGTCCGACGCGCGCACACCGAGCCCGTCGACCACGGTATAGACGGCAATGATGACGGCATTGGCAAGCGCGAAGGCAACGGCTTTGGGAGCCTCCAGGGCATGGCGGTTGAGGCCCAGAACCAGTACGCCGCAACTGATGCCGATGACGCCGGCCCAGGCCAACGGCGACAGTGTCTCACCCAGCGTGAATGTCGCTGACAAAGCGACCAGAAGCGGCGCGACGCCGCGCATCAAAGGGTAGGTCAGACCCAGATCGCCATGCCGGTAGGCTCCCGTCAGCGCAAGGTAATAGCCGATATGGATCACGACCGACGCGGCGATGAACGGCCAGGCCTCGGCCTTCGGCCAGCCCACCAGGGCCACCAGGGGAATGGCCATGAAAGACCCGATCAGGTGGATCGTGGCCATGTCCAGGTCCTTGTCCTGGCTCGACTTGACCAGCGCATTCCAGCTGGCGTGCAGCAGCGCTGCAAACAGCACCGCCCCTACAACCGGCCAGCTGAGCGTCATGGGGCGGGGCTCAACGGCGCCTTTGGGCGAAGTGCTGGCGAAAGGGGCCCGGCCAATGCACGTTTCATCATCCGATGGCTCAAACGGCCGCCTCGGGCTCACGAAGGCGGGTCTTGGTCAAGGCGCCGGCGGCTTCCAGGATCGGGTAGGCGATGGAGCAGATGTGCGAGTTGATGCGCTTCAGGTCGCTGATCAGGTCAATGTGCAGCGAGCTGGTGCCGATGCTCTCCGGCGTGTTGTCTTGCAGGCGTGAAAGGTGAGTCGAGGCGTACTCGCGTTCAAGATCCCGGAAGTGCGCCTTTTCCTGAAGAAGCTTCTGTGCATCCTCGATTTGCCCATCCAGGAAAACGCTCATCCCGAGCCGCAGATTGGCGACCAGCCGCTCGTGCATGTGGCAGATTTCCGCCATGCCCGCATCCGAGAAGCTCCGGCCGGGGCGGATTTTCTTGTCTTCGATGTCCTGCAAGATACGCTCGATGGTGTCACCGATCTGCTCCATATTGATCGTGAAGGAGACGATGTCGGCCCAGCGGCGACCCTCGCGTTCGGACAAGGCCTCCCGCGAGATCTGGGTCAGGTAGAACTTGATGGCCGAGTACAGCTCGTCGACGGTGTCGTCACTTGCACGCAGCTGCCCGGCCAGCGTGAGGTCGTTGGTCCGTATGACCGTCACGACGCCGCGCAGCATGGTTTCGACGACGTCGGCCTGATGAAGGGCCTCGCGGGCGGCGCACGAAATGGCCAGTGACGGCGTCGCCAGTGCGGTCGGGTCGAGGTGTTGCGGGCGATTGACCGGACCCTTCTTCAGGGGGACCGGCAGCCAGCGATCGAGTCGAGCGCCGAGAGTGCGGGTAAAGCCGATGAACAGGAGACCCAGGACGATGTTGAACAGGAAGTGAAAGCTCACGACCTGGCTCAAAGGGGAGGGCATGTAGGGGGCGACGCCCTTCAGCACGGCTGGAACGTAGGGCATGAGGACCAGCATCAGCGCGCAGCCGATACCCTTGAAGATCAGGTTCCCGATCGGGACGCGACGCTCTGCAGGGCCATTTCGGGCGGTCGACAGAACCGCGAGAATGCCGCTGCCCAGATTGGCACCCAGGACCAGTCCGAGCGCCACCGTCAGCGGGAGAATGCCCGAGGCGGCCAGGGCAGCCGTCAGCAGCACGATGGCCAGACTCGAATAGGAAAAGATCGTCAGCACAGCGCCGACGGCAATGTCCAGCAGCACTTCATTCGGCAGCGCGGTCAGCAGGCTTTGCACCAGGGGTGACTGGGTCATCGGCCGGGTCGCAGACACGATGAGCTGCAACGCCAGGGTAATGAGCCCCAGACCGATCATGACCCGCCCGACGCGCCCGGCGGTGGTGGCCTGCCGTGACGTGAAGAGGATCACGCCGATCACGATGAGCAGGGGAGACAGCCAGGACAGGTCGAAGGAAAAGACCACAGCCATCAGGCTGGTTCCCATGTCGGCGCCGAGCATCACGGCCAGTCCGGCGCCGGTCGCAATCAAGCCTTGCCCGACAAACGAGGACGCGATCAGGCAGGTGGCGGTGCTGCTCTGGATGAGTCCGGTCACACCCAGCCCCGCCAGCATCGCTGTCAACTGGTTGTCGGTGCTCTGCTTGAGCACGCGACGAAGGTCCTCGCCAAGAACCCGCAGGACACCAGTGCGGACCGTGTGAGTGCCCCAGACCAGCAGGGCAATGGCGGCAAAGAGGTTCAGCAGGTGCTGCATGGACTCGCCGCAGCCTTACGCACGCGGGGCACGCCACTGTAGGGCTCATCACCGGGCTCCATCAGCCGTTGCTCGACGGCCTTCAGGGTCAAAGCCATGGCAGCGAATAGGTCTTCAGGTTGGTGAAACTCTTCATGGCTTCCTGCACGCCCTCCTTGTAGCCCAGACCCGAATCCTTGATGCCGCCAAACGGCGTCAGCTCAAGGCGGTAGCCGGGCACTTCACGGACGTTGACCGAGCCCACCTGAAGCTCATTGATGAAGCGGGTGATGTAGTCCATGCGGTTGGTGCAGACCGCGCTGGACAGGCCGTACGCGGTGCCGTTCGAAATGGCAATCGCCTGATCGATGTCTTTGAACCGGATGATCGGAGAGACCGGACCGAACGTCTCCTCCCGGGCTACCAGCATGTCCGGGGTCACCTGGTCGAGCACGGTGGGCGAATACAGCGCGCCACGACGCCGGTTGCCCACCAGCAATCTCGCACCCTGCGCAATGGCCTCGTTGACGCGACGCTCGAAAAACATGGCGGCGGCCTCGTCGATCACGGTTCCCATGTCATTGCCCGGGTCGGCCGGATCGCCGTACTTCCAGGCACGGGTTTTCTCGACAACCTGATCGACAAAGCGATCCGCCACCGCTTCATGCACCAGCATGCGCTTGACCGCCGTGCAGCGTTGGCCAGAGTTCTTGTACGAGCCCTGCACCGCAAGGGTGGAAGCTTCGTCCAGATCGGCGTCCTCCATCACGATGATGGGATCGTTTCCGCCGAGTTCGAGCACCATGCGCCGGTAGCCGGCTTTGGACGCGATGTATTTTCCGATCGCCACGCCGCCAGTGAAGGTCACCAGATCAACAAGCTCATTGGTGATGAGTTCATCTGCGATTTCCCGCGGGTCGCCCGTGATCACGCTCAGCATCTCGGGTGGCAGACCGGCTTCGTACAGGATGTCGGCAAACAGGATTGCCGAAAAAGGCACCTTTTCGCTCGGCTTGAGCACCATGCGGTTGTTGGTGGCAATGCTGGGGACGACTTTGTGCGCCACCTGGTTCATCGGGTGGTTGAAAGGCGTGATCGCACAAATGACGCCCAGCAAGGGTGAGCGCTGGGTATAGACGCGTCGTTTCTTGCCGTGCGGCGTCAGGTCGCAACTGAAGATCTGCCCGTCGTCCTTGAGCACTTCGCTGGCGCCGAATGCGAGCACGTCGCTGACGCGTCCGGCTTCGTAAAGCGCGTCCTTGATGCAAAGGCCGGACTCGGCGCTGATGAGTTGCGCCACCTGATCCAGCCGCTGGCTGATGATGACGGCCGCCCGGTTCAATACGGCGGCCCTTGCGTAGCGGGTGAGCCGGGGCTGGAAGCCGTGTGCGATCGCAAAGGCTTCACGCACCTCGTCGAGGGTCGCCTTCGGCACGGTTCCGAGAATCTTCTCCGTGTAAGGGTTGTACACGGTGATGGTCCGGTCATCCGATCGACCGGCGCCTCGCGGGCGCCCGGCAATGCGCATGGCGTTGAGCTGATGGTCCTGGATGTAGGCTTCGATCATGGTGCAGACCCGGTGATCCGCCTTACTGGGCGTAATTCAGCGCCAATTCAAAGGCGTCAAAATTTCTGAAGCGCCGCGTCGTATCCAGGCCCGGCAAGGCGCGGTTGATGATCAGCGGCACGCGCTGTTCGCTGATGCCGCCATGGGAGCGCAGCGGGACTTCAAGAGCAGACAGGTCATGGCGCGCCGCCGAAGTGCCGATCACGGTGAAGCGCTCGGACACGACCACCAGGTCGCCGATGCGGTCCGCGGGCAGTTCGAAGCGCTCGGCGGCCTGCTCGCGAGTCAGCACGACCTCGATGCCCCGGACCGCCTGCAGGCGAGCGCAGGCCTCAGGTAGGTCGACGCCATTCGGAAGGTACACCGTGGCGAATGAACCCAGCGCACCGTGGTGGACCACATAGGGGTCGGTAATGGGAAGGATGACACGGGCCTTGGAAACGATGTGGGCATCGGTCGTGCCCAGCCAGGCATCGAACCAGTCCTGCAGGTAGATGACGTCCGGCGTGCCGTCCATCGCGACCTTGGCGTTCATGCCGTGGTCGGCGGTCAGGGCGATCACACAACCCAGCGCTTCAATCTGCGCCAGATAGCCGTCCATCATGGCGTAGAAATCATTGGCGTCCGTCGTTCCGGGGGCATGCTTGTGCTGGACGTAATCCGTGGTGGACAGGTACATCACATCCGGGCGCACTTTCTCCATCAGTTTGACGCCGGCGGCAAAGACGAACTCCGACAGGTCGGCGCTGTAGACGCTGGGCAAGGGCTTGCCGACCAGCGCGAGCACGTCGCTGATGCCGTTCTCGCCAAGGGTGGCCTGATCGGCCTTTTCGGCGGAAAAACAGATGCCCTTCATCTTGTGGCCCAGCAGCGCTCGAAGCTTGTCCTTGGCTGTGACCACGGCAATTGACAGGCCTGTATCGGCCAGGGCGGCCAGCAATGTGGGCGCGCGCAGCCACTTGGGATCGTTCATCATGACTTCGGTATTGCTGCCGACGTCGTACAGATAGTTGCCGCAGATGCCGTGCACGCTGGGCGGCACGCCGGTCACGATCGAAAGGTTGTTCGGATTGGTGAAACTCGGCACCACGCAATCGGCGACCAGGCCCACACCCTTGGCAAGCGCGGTCTTGAGCCAGGGCATCCGGCCCGTGGCCACGGCTTGTGCCAGGTAGTCGGGCTCGCAGCCGTCTACGCAAACCACGACCGTGGGTTGTTTGGGGGACTTGTAGCTTCTGCCGTTGACAGTGAGCATTGGCGAGTTCATGGTGATCCTTTTCTGTTCTCGTCAGTCAGTCGGGTGTGCCATCGGAATGCTCTCCAGACCCACACCCTGACGCCGCAGGTCGTTGGCAATGGTTCGCTCCTTGCTTTCCATGACATGGTCAAACATGGCTCGGCCCGCGGCTTGGGGGTCTCCGGTCGCGATGGCCTGGACAATTTTCTGGTGTTCGCCCGCCGAGACCGGCATCAGCCAGCCTTCGGCCAGGTTGCGGCGGCGAAACAGCGACAGTTCCTTGATGAACTTTCGGTAGATGGACGTCAATTTCCGGTTGCCCGTCATTTCAACCAGGCGGTCGTGAAACTTCAGGTTGAGCATGTGGTACTCGTAGGCTTCGTGCGTTTTGACGGCCTGGGTCATGGCAGCCACAAGCCCGCGCAGTTCCTTGAGCTGGGGTGGAGTGATGCTTTCGGCTAGCCGTCGTCCCACCCATTCGTCCATCGCGGCGCGCAGGTCAAAGATCTCAATCGCCTCGTCAATGGGAATATCGCGGACAAAGACGCCGCGATTCTTCTCGGTTCGAACCAGGCCGGCCTCGTCGAGGACGCGAAAGGCCTCGCGAACGGGCCCGCGCGAGACGCCCATCTTCTCGGCAAGGGCCGCTTCCAGCAACTTGGAGCCCGGGGCGTATTCGCCCGCCAGAATGGCGCGCTCGATCTCCTGCTGCACCACGCTGGCGAGCGAATTGCTCTGGAGCAGGGCAATGGTCGGATGCAGGGCGGCGCTCATGCCGCACATTGGATCACAAAACTGCATATTGTCAACAATCTGCAAAAAGCAATTGACAACGCTTATTGACCGACGTTAAATAAAAGCCGAATGAATGGAAAAGTGGATTTGGCTTCGCTGGCGGCGGCCGGTCATTTCACTGACACAGTCAGGTCATAGCATTGCAAACTTTAGCTCTGAAGGAAATTGACGTGCATCTGTCCAAGCTCTCCAAAACTCTCGTTCTGACCGGTCTGCTGGCGCTGGCCGGTGCGGCCTCAGCCCAAAAAACCCAGTTGCTGGTCTATACCGCGCTGGAAACGGACCAGATTAAGGCCTATCAAGAGGGCTTCAACAAGGTCAATCCGGATATCGAAATCAAGTGGGTTCGTGACTCCACAGGCGTGATCACGGCCAAACTGCTGGCTGAAAAGGCCAATCCCCAGGCCGACGTGGTGATGGGGGTGGCCGCCTCCAGTCTGGCACTGCTGGACAAACAAGGCATGTTGATCCCCTATGCCCCACTGAACCTGGATGCGATCATGAGTCAGTACCGGGACAAGAAGAGTCCGCCAGCCTGGTTTGGCATGGATGTCTGGGGTGCCACGGTGTGCTTCAACACGGTCGAAGCCAAGAAGAAGAACATCCCCGCGCCCGAGACGTGGCAGGATCTGACCAAGCCGGTTTACAAGGGCCAGATCGTGATGCCCAATCCGGCCTCCAGCGGCACCGGCTACTTTGATGTCGTGGCCTGGCTGACCCTTTTTGGTGACAAGGATGGCAAGGGTGGCGGCTGGAAATACATGGACGGGCTGCACGAGAACATTGCGCAGTACACCCATTCGGGCTCCAAGCCCTGCAACATGGCCGCCAGTGGCGAGTTTGTGGTCGGCATTTCGTTCGAATACCGTGCCAACGCCAACAAGGCCAAGGGCGCTCCGATCGACCTGATCTTCCCGAAGGAAGGTCTTGGCTGGGACCTGGAGGCTTTCGCGATCCACAAGGGTACCAAGAAGCTTGACGCGGCCAAGAAACTGGCCGACTGGGCGTCGAGCAAGGATGCAATGTTGCTATACGGCAAGAACTTTGCCATCACCGCCCAGCCGGGCGTGGCTGCACCGCTGGCCAATGTCCCCAAGGACTATGAAGCGCGCCTGGTCAAGCTGGACTTCAACTACGCCGCGGAACAGCGCGAGCGCATCCTGGCCGAGTGGACCAAGCGCTACAACGGAAAGTCGGAAAAGCGCTGATCTTCTCCGTTACCCCTGGGCCGCGTCAATCGATTGAGCGGCCCTTCCTTTATGGCAAGCATGAATCCGACCGCGTTTCTCGACCTGCGCCATATCCGCAAGGAGTTTGGTGGCTTCACGGCCCTGGCCGACATCAACCTTGAGATTGGACGGGGAGATTTCGTCTGCTTTCTGGGGCCGTCAGGTTGCGGCAAGACGACCTTGCTGCGCATCATTGCAGGGCTGGAGGTTCAGACGCGGGGACAGATCCTGCAGAACGGACGCGATATCTCGTTGTTGCCGCCAGCGTTGCGCGACTATGGCATCGTGTTCCAGAGCTATGCCCTGTTTCCCAATCTCAGCGTGGCCGACAACGTCGCCTATGGCCTGGTCAATCGCAAGACGCCGCGCGCCGAAATCCGGCAGCGCGTGACCGAGCTGGTCAAACTGGTGGGCCTGCCAGGCAGTGAAAACAAGTTTCCGGGACAACTGTCCGGCGGGCAGCAGCAGCGAATTGCGCTGGCTCGTGCCCTCGCCACCTCACCGGGCCTGTTGTTGCTCGATGAGCCACTTTCTGCGTTGGACGCGTTGGAGCGAATTCGGCTGCGCCAGGAGATACGGGCCTTGCAGCAGAAGCTGGGTGTCACCACCATCATGGTGACGCACGATCAGGAAGAGGCACTCAGCGTGGCCGATCGCATCGTGGTGATGAATCACGGCGTGATCGAACAGGTGGGCACACCCATGGAGGTTTATCGGGAGCCTGCCACGCCTTTCGTGGCAGATTTCGTGGGCAAGGTAAACGTGCTGCCGGCACGCCGGGTGGACGGTGAACTTCATGTAGGCAGCCTGCGCCTGCCCAGCGAAGGGGCTGATTGTGATGTCCGCGTCTACATGCGGCCCGAGGATGTACTCGCACGTCCTATTGCACCCGGTGATCTGCACGTGTTTGATGCTTGCATCGACAAGATCGAATTCCTGGGTTCGTTTTGCCATGTGCATGTGGCGTCGCCCGCACTGGGCGCCCACAAACTGACGGTCTACCTGTCGTTGAATTTTCTGTCCGAGCAATCCCTGCAGGTCGGCTCCACCGTGACGCTCAAACTGCTGCCTGAACGCGTCAAGGTGTTCTGATGACGGCCGCCTTGCCTCGGTCATTGACGACGCGTGCCGTCAGACTCAAGCACCACTGGGTGGACCGACTGGCCCACGTCCTCATTGCGTTGATTGCGATCCTGCTGGTCGCCTTTCTGGCCAGTCCCTTGCTGGCCATCCTGCTGCAGGCACTGGAAGGTCGTGAGGGCGAGTTCGTCTGGTTTGACAACTTCATTGCCTACGCGAAAACACCGGCCCTGCTGGACAGCCTGTGGAACAGCGTATGGGTTTCCTGTGTGGTCACGCTGATCGTGCTGCCCCTGAGTTTCACGTTTGCCTACGCACTGACGCGTTCGTGCATGCCGTTCAAGTCCCTGTTCCGAGGGATCACTCTGATCCCGTTGCTGGCGCCTTCGTTGTTGTCGGCAATCTCACTGATTTACTGGTTCGGCAACCAGGGTGTCCTCAAGGGCTGGATGCAGGGCATCGGCATCGATCAGATCTACGGCGCGCCGGGCATTGTTCTGGCCGAGTGCATTGCGGTCTTTCCGCACACGCTCATGATCCTGATCACGGCCCTGAGCCTTTCCGACGCCCGCTTGTACGAAGCCGCAGATGCCATGGGTACACGCGCGGGTCGCAAGTTCCTGACCATTACCTTGCCGGGCGCCAAGTACGGCCTGATTTCGGCGGCTCTGGTCACCTTCACGCTGGTGATGACGGACTTCGGCATCCCCAAAGTCATAGGCGGCAATTTCAATGTTCTCGCCACCGACGTCTTCAAACTCGTGATCGGGCAGCAGGATTTTCCCAAAGGCGCCGTGGTGGCCATCCTGTTGCTGGCACCGGCCGTGCTGACCTTTGGTGTCGACCATTACGTCAGCCGACGCCAGACGGCCATGCTGACAGCGCGTGCCGTGCCCTATGCGCCGAAGGCGTCGCCGGCGTACGACCGGCTGATGACACTCTATTGCGGAGTGATTGCCGCTTTGGTGCTGGCGATGCTGGGCATGGCTGTGTTCGCCTCACTGGCCTCGTTGTGGCCGTACAACCTGAAACCCAGCCTGCGGCACTACGAACTGGGTCTGCTGGACGCCGAGGTCGGCGTTGCGTTTTTCAACAGCATCAAGATGGCCGCGGGCACGGCCCTGTTTGGCACGTTTCTGGTATTCACTGGCGCCTACCTTCTGGAGAAGACCAAGGGCATGGACAACGTGCGCGGACTGGTGCGTCTGCTGGCTGTTTTGCCGATGGCGGTCCCAGGTCTGGTTCTGGGTCTTGGGTACATCTTCTTCTTCAACGCGCCTAACAATCCACTGGGTGGCCTTTACCACACCCTGACGCTGTTGACGATTTGCACCATCGTTCACTTCTACACCACCGGCCACTTGACCGCTGTGACCGCGCTCAAGGCGCTGGACAGCGAGTTTGAAGCCGTCAGCGCTTCGTTGAAGGTGCCGTTCTTCAAGACCTTCTGGCGGGTCACACTGCCGGTCTGCGCTCCGGCCCTGATCGACATGGCGCGCTATTTCTTCATCAACGCCATGACGACGATATCGGCCGTTGTGTTCTTGTACTCGCCGGAGACCAAGGTCGCCTCCATTGCCATTTTGAATCTGGACGAAGCTGGTGAAATGGGGGCGGCGGCGGCGATGGCGGTGCTGATTGCACTTTCGTCTACTGTGGCGACCCTGCTCTTCATGCTGCTTGCCTGGTGGGTCAATCGCCGCACACAGGCCTGGCGCACCACGACGCGTTGAGCGGCCCAACCCACTGATTGCTGATTCAGGAAAGACTATGGACAGAGACAAGATTCTGTTGACCCCTGGCCCGCTGACCACCACCTTGCGAACCAAGCTCGCGATGCTCAAGGACTGGGGCTCCTGGGACGCCGACTTCAACGCCGTCACCGCGCGTGTACGCAAGAGCCTGGTGGACATCATCCACGGGCAGGACTCGCATGTGGTGGTGCCGCTGCAGGGCAGCGGCACCTTCAGCGTCGAGGCCGCCGTGGCCACCGTCGTCCCGCGCGACGGTCATGTACTCGTGCTCGACAACGGGGCCTACTGCAAGCGCGCCGCGCGGCTGACCAGCCTGATGGGGCGGCGTTGCAGCGTGCTGGATTTCGGCGACCATGAGCCGGTGTCCGCGGCGGCGCTGGACGCGAAGCTCAAGGCCGACGCCAGCATCACGCATGTGCTCATGATCCACTGCGAGACCGGCGCCGGCGTGCTCAATCCGTTGCAGGCCGTGGCCGACGTCAGCGCCGCGCATGGCAAGGGGCTTATCGTCGACGCCATGAGCTCGTTCGGCGCGCTGCCAATCGACGCGCGCACCACGCGCTTCGACGCGCTGGTCGCGGCCAGCGGAAAGTGTCTCGAAGGCGTGCCCGGCATGGGTTTCGTGTTTATCCGCAAGGCCATACTTGACAGCTGCGTGGGGCAAAGCCAGTCGCTCGCCATGGACTTGCACGACCAGTACGTCTACATGGAGAAGACCACCCAATGGCGGTTCACGCCGCCCACGCATGTGGTGGTGGCGCTGGCCGAGGCGATCGCGCAGTTCGAGGAAGAAGGGGGTCAGCCCGCGCGCCTGGCACGCTACCAGCAGAACTACGAGACACTGGTGGGCGGCATGGCCGCGCTGGGGTTCAAGCCGTTCCTCGACGCCGGCGTGCAGGCGCCGATCATCGTGACCTTCCACGCGCCGGCGGACGAGCGCTACGACTTCAAGACCTTCTACGCGGCGGCGCGGGCGCGCGGCTTCATCCTGTATCCCGGCAAGCTCACGCAGGTCGAGACCTTCCGTGTCGGTTGCATTGGCGCGATCGGCAAGGTCGAGATGGAGCAGGCCGTGCACGCAGTGGCGCTGGCCCTGCAGGACATGGGCATTGCGTCTGGCGCACCGGCAGCCTGAGCCTGCACGAACACCAAGGAGAACGACATGGCCACAGCCAAAGAGCATCCCGCAGTTGCCGCCATCCGCAAGTCGGGCGCGCCCAAGGTCAAGGTGGCGGTGAGCGACATCGACGGCGTGTTGCGCGGCAAGTACCTGCACCGCGACAAGTTTCTTGGCACGGCCGAGCCGTACCCCAAGGGCGGCTTCGGCTTCTGCGACGTGGTGCTCGGCTGGGACATGATGGACGTGTGCTATGACAACACCACGGTCACGGGCTGGCAGCACGGATTTCCCGACGCGCTGGCACGGCTCGACCTGGACACCGCGCGGCATGTGCCCTGGGACAACGGTGTGCCGTTTTTCCTGGGCGAGTTCGTCAATGCCGACGGTACGCCGCATCCGGTGTGCCCGCGCCAGACCCTCAAGCGCGTGCTCAAGCGCGCCGAGAACATGGGCTTCCAGGTCATGACGGGCATGGAGTTCGAGTGGTACAACTTTGCCGAGACACCGCAAAGCTGGGCCGCCAAGAAAGGTGTGGCGCCCGAGCCGCTCACGCCCGGCATGTTTGGCTATTCGCTGCTGCGCGTCAACCAGAACCGCGAGTTTTTCAACGCCATCATGGACGACATGCTCGCCTTCGGTGTGCCGGTGGAAGGCCTGCACACCGAGACCGGCCCCGGCGTGTACGAGGCGGCAATTGGATTCAGCGAGGCGCTGGAGCAGGCGGACCGTGCCATCCTGTTCAAGACCGGCACGCGCGAGATCGGCGCGCGCTTCGGCATCATGCCCAGCTTCATGGCCAAGCCGCACCAGCCTTTGCCAGGTTGCAGCGGCCACATCCACCAAAGCCTGTCGGACGGCAAGAGCAATCTGTTTTTTGATGCCAAGGCGCCGCGCCGCATGAGCAAGCTGTTCGAGAGCTACCTGGCCGGGCAGGTGGCGTGCATGATGGAGTTCGGCCCCATGATCTGGCCCACCATCAACAGCTACAAACGCCTGGTCGACGGTTTCTGGGCGCCGGTCAAGCCGACCTGGGGCATGGACAACCGCACGGCCAGTTTCCGGGTGATCGCGGGTTCGCCGAAAGCCACCCGGCTCGAGACCCGCTGCCCGGGCGCCGACGTGAACCCGTATCTGGCGATGGCGGCTGTCATCGCCGCCGGCCTGGATGGCGTGGAGAAGGGCCTCAAGCTCACCGCACCGCCGATCACCGGCACCAACCAGGGCGCGGAACACATTGCACGCGCACCACGCACGCTGATCGAGACCACGCGCAATTTCCGCGAATCGACGATTGCACGCGACTGGCTGGGCGACACCTTTGTCGACCACTTCGCAGCAACGCGCGAATGGGAATGGCGCCAGTGGCTCGACGCCGTGACCGACTGGGAAATGAAGCGCTACTTCGAGATCATCTGACAGCCATGCACCCCACCAGCGGCGTCAACCCGAGCCAGAGCGAAGGCGACGTCAACCATAGCGCCCGGCGCATGCAATGGCAGCGCGAGCACCTCGACACGGACACGCGCGAGTTGCTGGCGCGCGACAGCGCTGCCTTCCTGCACCAATCCGTCTCGACGCCCTGCCTGAACGCCATCCGGCGCGCCGAGGGCATCTGGATCGAGGACATGGCCGGCCGGCGCTACATGGATTTCCATGGCAACAACGTGCACCACGTCGGCTACGCGCACCCTCGGGTTCTGGCGGCGATCAAGGCACAGCTCGACGCGCTGAGTTTTGCGCCACGCCGTTTTGCCTGTGACCGCGCGGTCGAACTGGCGGAGGCCTTGTCGGCACAGTTCCAGCGGCTCACCGGCGCGCCGGGGCGTGTGCTGTTCACCACTGGAGGGTCGGACGCTGTTGAAGTGGCGATCAAGATCGCGCGCACCGCCACCGGCCGCTTCAAGACCCTGAGCTTCTGGGACGCGTTCCACGGTGCCGGATTTGGCGCGAGCAGCGTGGGCGGCGAGTCCTTGTTCCGCGGCGGCCGCGTCGGGCCCTTGCTGCCGGGCAGCGAGCATGTGGCGCCGTTCGGCTGTTACCGCTGCGCCTATGGTCACCAAGTGGACGCGCAAGGGCACCCGGACCTGGAGCGTTGCCGCCTCGCCTGCGCCAGCATGGTGAAGTACGTGCTGGAGCGCGAGGGCGATGTGGCAGCCGTCATCGCGGAGCCCGCACGTGCAGTGCCCTTTGTGCCGCCGCCGGGCTACTGGCAGGCCGTGCGCGAGGCCTGCAATGCGCACGGCACATTGCTGATCTTCGACGAAATTCCCACCGGACTGGGCAAGACCGGCCGTTTCTTTGCGGCCGAGCACGACGGTGCCGCGCCGGATATCGTGGTGCTGGGCAAAGCGCTTGGCGGCGGCGTGCTGCCGATTGCCGCCTGCGTGGCGCATGAGCGCCTCAACGTCGCAGGCGCCTACGCGTATGGCCACTACACGCACGAGAAAAACCCTGTGACCGCCGCAGCGGCCCTTGCGACGCTGCAGGTGATCGAGCAAGACGACCTGGTCGGGAACGCAGCGCGCGTCGGCGCACATGCGCTGGAACGACTGCATGCGCTCAAGCAACGCCATGCGCTGATCGGCGATGTGCGCGGGCGCGGCTTGCTGCTGGGGCTGGAACTGGTGACCGACCGCGCCGCCAAGTCGCCAGCCGCCGACCAAGCCGAGGCCGTGCTGTACCACGCCATGTCGAACGGCCTGTCGTTCAAGACCACCATGGGCAACGTGCTGACACTCACGCCGCCGCTGATCACCACCGTGGCACAGATGGACCGCGCCATTGACATCCTGGATGCCGCCCTGACGGCGGTCGCCAAGACCTGAGCAATCGACAGAACAACAGACGCAACCATCCATCCCATCGAGGACACCATGAGCATTACCTCCTTTTCATTCCCCACCTCGATCCGTTTCGGCGCCGGCGCGCGCAAGCAGGTCGCCGCACACCTGCTGGAGCAGGGTCTCAAGCGCCCGCTCATCGTCACGGACCGCGCGCTCGGCGCCTTGCCGGTGCTGGCCGAATTCCGCTCCCATCTCGGCGGACTCGACGTTGCGGTGTTTGCCGGTGTGTTCGGCAACCCGACTTGCAGCCAAGTGATGGATGGCGCGGCCGCCTACAAAGCGCATGGAGCCGACTGCATCATTGGTTTCGGTGGCGGCGCTGCGCTGGACGTCGCCAAGGTGGTGGGCGTGGCCGCCACGCATGAAGGCGACATCCTCGAGTACGTCTGGGACCACCCGCAGGTGCGCGCCATCAGCAACCCGCTGCCTTACTTCGTCGCGTTGCCCACCACCTCGGGCACCGGCTCCGAAGTCGGCCGCTCCTCAGTGGTGAGCGAGAACGACACGCATCTCAAGCGTGTTGTCTTCAGCCCGAAGATTCTTGCCCGGATGGTGTTTGCCGATCCCGAACTCACGCTGGGCCTGCCGCCGGCAGTGACGGCCGCCACCGGAATGGATGCGCTCACACACAACGTCGAGAGCTATCTCTCGCCTGCCTACCACCCGCTGTGCGATGGCATTGCGCTGGAGGGGACACGCATCGCTGCAGCCGCCCTGCACACCGCGGTCACGGAGCCCGGCAACCTGCAGGCGCGCAGCGACATGATGATGGCGTCGATGATGGGTGCGATCGCCTTTCAGAAGGACCTCGGCGCGGTGCATTCGGCCGCGCATGCGCTGGGTGCGGTGTGCGACCTGCACCACGGCCTGACCAACGCGCTGATGATCGACACGGTGATGGCCTGGAACTACGAGGCCGTGCCGGCGAAGTTCGATGAACTCGCCCACGTCTGCAAGGTGGCTGGCGGCGGTGCGGCCTTCGTGCCCTGGCTCAAGACGCTCAAGGCCAGCGTCGGCATCACCGGCACGCTGGCCTCGCACGGCGTCAAGCCCGAGCACATTCCGCGCATGGTGGAGATCGCCGTCAAGGACATCTGCCACCAGACCAATCCACGGCCCTGCACGGCAGCGGACTTCGAGCGACTGTTCCAGGCGGCGATGTAACTATGGACCGGCTCAAGATCGGCATCAGCGCCTG
>Ga0075163_10002622_pt1 | contig 24150 bp, 29 predicted proteins | sample JI1023141ADNA_FD_71478 | JGI IMG/M metagenome (GOLD analysis project Ga0075163, IMG submission 71478) | Wastewater effluent complex algal communities from Wisconsin, to seasonally profile nutrient transformation and Carbon sequestration -... | ecosystem: Engineered > WWTP > Effluent > Algae... | reverse complement strand
CGATAATGTGAACGTCCGTTATTTTCTCCTGTCTGCCTGCTGTGGTGGTTGTCAGATTTACCCCTTCGATGTAAGTAGGGTATTCCGAATGGATACGGTCATTGATGAGCGTGTCTTGAACTTCAAGCTCAAACGCGCTGCAAGAAATTACGGTGAAGATTAAAATTAGCGTTTTCATATTTAATTCCAATCGCCAATGGCTGTTAAGGTTGAACTTCCTATTCTATTGCAAGAGAAATAAGTATTCTCTTTCATTGTTGCCGCGCTTGCTGTTAATAGTGTAATGCTTGGAACTACCGAACCGCCTGCGGAAACTTTAAAAATACCTCTGATTGTTGCTGTTAATCCAGTTCCAGTACCACCACTGACCATGCTAGTGCCAGATTGCGCAGCATTGTTCATACCACCTGTTCTTGTACCAACATTTAACGGAGAGTTGTTATCAATACCCCACACTGAATAAAGTGCCTCGCTAATTGTTGCCGAGCCAGACCCAAGTATATCGAATGCTGCATTACCAGAAGTAGCGCTCATACCTGTTATGTATATCTGGGCTTCAAATCGGTAAGTGCCTGCTTCTAATGTAAGTGCTGTTGGTGAATCAAATATTGCCTGCTCTGCCGTTGAGTTGGTTAGTGATCTATCAGCATCCAGAATACGCCAATGTGATGCTTCCACAACCCCACGATTACCCGCGTCAGTAGTCAAGTAAACAACATCAGCATCTGCCTCAATGTCACCATCATCAGGGGTTGTTTCAAGTGTGCCGCTTTGAATATTTATAGGTGATGAAGTTGTAGTGCCTGCTGCTAACTGCAATTCATTATCATCGGTAACAATGATTCCACTGTTTTGAATTGTCTTTCCTGTAGTACCATCAAACCTAACTAAGGCGTTATCGGTTGAGCTGGCCGCGCCAAGCACATCTCCGCTTCCGCTTGGTGTATCCCAAATAGGATTTGCTGCCGCCCCTTGTGTTTTTAAAAATTGACCACTGGTGCCCGGAGATAATGCAACAAGTTTACTTCCATCACCAAAATAAATACTTCCTTGTGTGACGCTTAACGAGCCGTTATTTGTGCCACCATTGGCAATACTCAATGCGTTTGTGAAGGTTGGATTAGTTGCAAAAACTAGCCCACCAGTTCCAGTTTCGTCAGTAATAACTCCGGCAAGTTCTGTCGATGTTGTTGCCGCAAATTGTGAAAGTGAGTTGGCAACTAAAGCATCACCACCGCCTGAAATTGTTATCCAAGTTGGTGCCGCCCCGCTTCCGTTACTTTTTAAAAGTTGGCCACTACTTCCCGCGCTTCCGCTAAACTGAATTTCTCCGTTTGATAGGGCTTTAAAAATACTTGTTGCTGATCCGTTTTTTAAATCGGCAATAGTAGCTGTGCTAGTTCCCTCGCCCGTTACGTCAATAGTCGCGGTTGGGGTAACATCCGCACCAATGGCTAATTTATTACCTTGAATACGGGCTACTACTGCCGTGCCTGACGCTACGTTGTTGAGAGTTCTGAACTCATACCCCGTTGTAGCAAGTGGCGCTATTGTGTTTTCAAAGGTTACATGCGCAATATCTCCGCCTGAAATGTTGCTACCTCCGTCACCTTGCTTAATGGTAAACTCATCCATTATTAGCTTGGTGCCTGCTGTGGTTGCGTTGTTCGGAACTATGTTCCAAGTCTGACCGAAAATATTACCGCCCAAGCCGTTATCAATTCTGGTAACTATTGCGCCTGTTCCGGCTGCACCAGCGTTTGATGTTGTGGCGTTAAGTACTCTTTGCGCCCCGCTTGTTTGGATCGAAGCAAATGAACCTGTGCTTGATACGTTAATTCCTATACCAGCAATTGAGTTTACAGTAAAGGCGGTATGACCTGAGCTTCCCGAAATAGTAGTGTTGGCACTTGTTGAGTTTGAAACACCTAACCCTAAAGCGCCTAATGTATTATAGCTAATTGTTCGCGAAGCGCTACCGTCAAACGTTGTGCCGCTTGCCGCGCCTGAACCTGAGTTATTAAACGTTGCCGCATTGGCCACGCTTGCGGCTGTGCCTGACGATGTGATATAACCGCTATCATTCGTCCACTGGCTTATGTTTCCGCTCTTGTTTGTGAATGTATTAGTAGACGAAGCGGTTACATATCCGGCATCATTACTAAACGTTGAAACATTGGTAGGGAATGTTGCCAGTGATAAATCACCTCTAAAATATTGTGCTGTGGTGCCTGTTGTTATTGCCGACTGCTTACCGTTGAATGTACTCCAATCGGTTGAACTCAAGAAGCCATCTTGGCCGCTGGTGGCTTCTTGCCCATTGGCATAGTCAAGGGCAATGGTGCCACTGCCGTTGTCATTAAAATCTCCCGCTACATAAGTAGCTACGCCCTTCGTGCTTGCGTTTGCTTGTGCGTTTATCCCGCTTATAGTGCCTGACGTTGTTATTGTTCCGCCTGTCAATCCGTTAGAAGTAGCGATAGAAGTTACTGTACCAGAACCACCACCACCACTAGCCGCCTGCCAAACAGGTAATCCCCCAGAAAGTGTTAGCACATGCCCATTTGTACCGGCTGCCAATTTAGCTAATGTATTAGTTCCGCTTGCGTAAAGTATATCTCCCGTTGAGTAGCTTGTTAAGCCCGTTCCGCCTTTTGTTTCTGTAATGGTTGAAAAAAATTCTATACCCGTTCCCGCCACGTTAACTCTTAAAAATTGCCCCGGAGAGCCAAACGAACTGAATCCCCTAATTAGATTTATTGGCGCCATCTTGCCAGTAGTTTGGAGAATCAAAGCTTCATCCGTGCCTGAAACAGTTGTGGCCTTTGGAAGTAAATCAAGTCTTTGCCCGTAAGACAAAAGGCTAAAAAGAATAAAAAGAATAATTAGTCTCATATATTAAAAAGTGGTGTTCCGTCTACGTTCAAAAGTGGTGTTCCGTCTACATTTAACAATGGGTTTGAAAGATTCGCTTCAAAAAATTCACCCTCAAAAGTACCCCCCATAAGTTTAAAACGCAAATCACGGATAAAAACAATCTTATTCTCTCCATTATATTGAATTGTGACCGCCTTTTTCCTGTTTGTTCTTATCATATTGTACTGAGTATAACTCATTGCACCCGATGCGTTATACTTGTATGGTATTATAAAGTTCTGGAATGATTTATTAAAATCATCGTTTTCCGCAATCCCAACTGAGTCTTCCGGACTCACCTCAATGTCATCCGGTTGAAACTTGACCCCCGCCTTAAAATTTCCTTCACCGTCTACAAAGTAAAATTTACCGCCTGTTGTTTGAAACAAACAAGCCTCATAGAACCGTTGCCAGCGTTTAAAAATCCTTGAAACAAATAGCCTGCAATTGTAGCGACTATCCGGGTTCAATACATCGGTAACCTCAACGAAATCACTACCTAGTTCTGGAGTCCACCCGCCATCGTTCTTGACTGCTATAACACAAACCTCCTCATCGTTTTTAAAATCCTTAGTAAATTCAGCACGGTTACGCCTTGATTGCTCCATACCTAAAGCTGCCCCGTAAAACTCTGAAAGATTTTTCACCTCCTTGCCTATTCTTGCAAATATTGTCCGCCAACTTTTAATAGTTTGCGCATCATCAACACCTCCCGCGCTATCGTTTTGCCATTTACTGAAACCAAGTGTAAGGAGATTAATAAAAAATTTATCGTCATAACTCTTGGTGATGTCGTTTACTTGCAGTGTCGCAATGCTTGTTGGATCATAAAAATCGTCAACCTTTTCAATCTCAAACTTTCCATCATCGGTATACCCAAAACCAAGCGCAAGCAATGGGGCAGCCCCCTTCCAGCATTTTTCAAATGACAATGTAAAAGGCTTGTCATCAAATGAATAGCCCCGCAAATGCATCATCTTTTGGATGGCAAAATCAATGTCATTATCTGTGAAATTATCCAGATAATCAGATACCAACGGGTCGGATATTCCGGTTATTTTAGTAAGGATGTTTTTGAAGGACTCTTTTAGAAGGACTGACTCTGTATTAGAATCAGTATAAATAGTATCTTGTGTAATCGTAACTATAAAATCATCACCAAATCCAAAATTAGCACTAATAGAAGCAGATAAATCCACTGACACTATCCAGTGTCCATAAATTGTAATTATATCATTTGGAACAACGTTATAAGTTATTGAGCCACTTAAAACAAATTCCTCACTTATTGAGGATTCAAATGGTGAGTAATTAATTGTTCCGAAATCAATAACATCTGGGGAATCATTATTTAACTTAGATTCAAACCATGCAGTAGTTCCTGTAATATCAACCCCACTAGCTGCGGATGTAATTTTCCCTGATATTGTAATTGTTAGTTGACCTGAATACTTAGCTTTAATAACATTTACAAGCGTGCCAGAATCGTCAGTTAATCCAAATGGCAAATCAAATGTTTCCTCAATCTCAGAAAGTTTCTTTGGTAATCCTATTTGTGACCACCTTTCTAATGAGACAGCTGTATCACTGGCAGCTTCATTTAATCCGGGGCTTTCAAAAGAAGATGTTTGCCTTATCGCTTGACTTGGTAATGGCAACGTTATTTTTGTTGCTGCATCGCAAGCGTTACCATCTAAATCAGTGGTCGCCATCAAGTCCACTGGCGTTTTCATTCGGGATATGAACTGAGTCCATAAACTTGCATTGACAATAGGGCACTTCATCTTGTACGGCTGCCCGTACTTGGTCATTTCCTCAAACTCGAAAATGTCAATCAGTCCTGTAAAAAGCGTTGAATAGCCCCCTAAAATAGTAGTTTTAAGGCCTACGTTTAGTTCCACTTTAGCGTCCGCCCCAACTGTATCACGGATTTCTTGGAACAATGTTAACGCTGTTCCGCGCCATATAAACTCACCTTCAAAATACTCTACCTTAGAATGGTACTCACTCAACTTTTGAGCAAGTACAATATCTTTCCATCCAATAGGTTTACTAACGACAACGCCAGACGGAGCAACCGTTGCCTCTGTTATAGTAAATCTAAGGCTTGGTGTCATCCGTTAAAAACATTGGTAAAGAACTCGCCTGTTTTAATATTCAACCAGCAAGACGCTTTAGATAGCGGGCTTCTCAAATCCATATCTTCACGCTCGTATTTTTCGCCCTTACTTACCGGAATATCTTCGGTTTCGTGATTAGTTATAGTTACCGATGAATGTTTTAAAGCCTTCATTAGTATTTCATGAATGTGTGAAGGTGCAGGCTCCACCATGAGCGCAATTTGTTTTCTGATTTCAGAGCTTAGATTTATAACGCTTCCATCGTCAAAACTTTCCTCCTCATCTTCTTCTGGAAATCTATCTCTAAAAAATTGTGCCTCTACCCTTATCTGGAATATTGGCGGTGTCGCTCCCGTGTAAACAATATCAGCGTAATCGTTTTCGCTTGTGTACTTAATAAGGCACGTATTGGCGTGCGATTCTTTAATAAGAAGGCAGTCGCTTTTTGCTATAATTGTTTTCATATCATATCAACAAACTATTCCTGTATCGGCCAGCACAACACCTAGTCCGCTTATTGTATGTATAGTTCCAGACCCAACTTCTGTCAGGTATGAGTAACCGGAGAGAGGCGTTGTCAGTAAGTTATCGGTAAAAAATTGAGTACCTATTTCCCACGGATCAGAGCCAAGCCAGTATAGCGTGACGTTATCAGAATCGCAAACAGCTATTGTATTGGCATAAGCAAAAATACCTTCTGAGACTATTATCTGTTCGATTGTGCCAGAAATTGTTCCAAGAAGACCATATATATCCCCTTGCAAATCAAACATTGCGGGAGATGGGTCATTCGTGGCGGTTCCAGAGACTTCGCCAATCAAACCAGAAATTACACCAGTAACGGTAAAGCTTATTTCTACTATTTGCAAATGGTAACAACCATCGTCAAGGGAGCTAAAATCGATTGTTATACTGTAAACGTAAGAATCATTTATTGTCTCTCTTGTAAATAATGTAGTTGAAATAACTACATCACTTTCATCAAGAACTTCAATACGGTAAGCCTTTATTGACGAGTCAATAATTTGCAGTTTTATTGAGTCTGCCTTATTAAATTTCTGCGCAAATAGAAATTCATCAATGCCGGGGACTTCCTTTTCATTGAAAGTTTCTTGCCCATTGAGCCAAAATCTAATCGGTAAGGCTTTTGATATAGTCATTTATTAAACGTCAGGAGCAGTATATGTAAATGTGGAAACAACAACAACGCCATCGACAACAATATTCTCGTCATCAATAATCAATTCTGCCGCAGATTCCGCAACGTTAAGATCAACCCATCTTGTCCCTGCCGAATTTGCCATTCGCGCATATCCGGCTACACCATTGGCAACACCCGTTCCGCTCCACACGCCATTTTTTGAAACAACACCAATGGAAGCAGCTCCAAAAGCTGGCGTAGGAAGGTTAATTGTACATAGCAATGTTCCGCTAACGGCACTGTCAGGGTCTGCCGGTTGTGATCCTGTGTAAATCTTAATAGTTCCCTCATCGAACAAGTCAGCGAAAGCGTCAGCCAAGCTTGTTCTTATTAATTCATTCTGTTTCATAATCCGTGTTTTGCCATCATTTTTTTAGTGTAAGTATCGCTAATCTTTTGCTTTTTCATCAATATAGACCCCTGCAAATATAGTTCTGAGTTGCTTGATCTTATTGCTTTTGTTATTTCTGTTGTTGAGTTTCTTTGTTCTGCTAAAAGTTCATCCATCGGGATAACTGTATCTACCCGCCTATTATTAAATCGTTCGCCAGCTATTCCAGCAGCGGCCAAACGTCTCATCGTTTCTTTGTGCGTGACAACCTCAGCGCCTTTTGGAAGATTTACTAATGTGGCTTTATCAGGCGAAAGGAATGATCCCTGATTTGTGTTGATTAATTCTCGTCCACGCTCTCCTACAATGGCCGCGCCTCCTTTAAATACTCCCGCCTTAACACCCTTCTCAAAGGCTGGTATTGGCTTTGTAAGTACTGCAGCAAGCTGTAAAGCGCCCAATGCGCCCATGATAATAGATAAGGGGATGTTTGGAAGCACTTGAGTTATTGCTCTTGCGGTATTGACCCCTATTTGAAATGCTGCCATAGCTTTATCTGCTATTGCTTGTTTCCGTTTAACAGCTCTTTGTTCGTTTTCAATTGCCTTTATTTTCGCTGCGTACTTAGCCTCAATGGCCGCTTTTGCATCGGCATTATTACCCGCTGCTGTCAATTCTGCCGCCTGTTGTGTTTCAAGTCTATTTTTACGGGCATCAAGTTCTATTTGTTCGCCCTCGAAATGGTTAGAGATAAGGGCGTTCGCGGTTTGAAATGCTTGTTCGCGAAGTTGGTTTAAAGCATCCTGAAGGTCTTTTTCGTCCGCTAATTCTTGGTCGCTTTTCTTTTGATTCTGTTCTGCCTTTTCTTTTAAAAGCCTATCAGCAATTTGTTTTTGAAGGACGGATGCATCTATCCCAAAGGCTTTTATTATAGCTAAATCCTGAGCTACGCTATCAATAGAAACCTGTCTGCCCATTAAGTAATGAGTAATCTGATCTTCTAAAGATTGTGTATTTATTTCATTAGCCTCTGCCTGATTCGCACGAAGCATTAAAGCAATATGGTCATTAGCCTCCTTTTGAATTTTAGCCTGTTCGACCGCTGCCTTTGTTCTTATCAAAAGTAATTCTTGTTGTGCCTCTATCACTATTGCTGAGTATTCATCGCTCTGCTTGATCTGGTCTTCGTTAAGTTTTTTACCTGTATCATTCGCGGTTTTAATCATTAATTGCTGGGCATCGTAAGCAATTTTTGAAACACTTTCCCACTTCTCAATTTCTAATGATTCGGTTTCTTTTCCGTATGCAGCCTGTAATTTTATCCTAAAATCATAGGCTTTCTTTTCGGCCTCGATTTGTTTATTTGATAGCTCTATTGATTTCTGAGCTGCTTCATCTTGTGCGAATGTCGTTAGTCCAATCCAGTCAGTAAATTCCTTTGCTTTTGTAATTAGGAAATCAAACCCTTCTCCAATCTTATCCAATGCGGCAGATACAAAAGGAATCGAATCTCTGAACTTGTAAAGAGCCGCAACGATACCAGCTATTACAGCAGGGATTAAAAACATTGGATTAGTCAGAATTGCCTTGCCAATGGTTAGCATAGTTTGACCGAATTGCTTTAACGACTTTCCGGCCTCTGCGAAAGAGATTGATTTTGATACGTTGGCGAATTGCTTTGCGCTCTCCAATGCCCCGCCAAAATCACCGCCTTTTAGTTTACCGAATACATCACCAAATGATGATGAAAGATTTTCGAGCTTTGAACCAGATACATTATTTGCAGCCGTGTTAAGGTCTCCGATTTGATCTTTGAGTTGTCCAGCTTTTTCGGCAGCTAAAAGAAACTCTTTCGACTCTGTGCCGAAACGTTCAGCCATTACTACCATCTCGTCTTTTGCGGATTTAAACTCTTCCTTAAGACCTTTCATCGCACCGGCATAGTCGCCAACTTTGTCTTGGTGCTGACCCATTTCGCCCTTTAAATCCTTAACAGCCTTGTCTTGGCTTTGGATTATGGCCAGAAGCTCAAGGCCTGTTTTACTGCTGCGCTCCTCCTCTGTTGTTAGTCTTGCGCGCGCCTCTCTGTTTTTTGCGAGTGCCGCCTCAAGCTGTTTTAACGATGCATTTTGACGGGTCACCGTCTTTGCGTCCATGTCGCCAAGTTCATTCTTGGTTTTAATCTCTTTGTTTAGTTCTGTAATTTGCTTTTTAGTCTGTTGATACTCAGCGTTTTGCCTAGCCTCGGCAACGGCCAACTGCTTAGTTATTTTTTCTTGCTCGACTTGTGCGAGTGTAAGCGTTTCTACCTCCTTCGTGAGCTTCGCGGTATTGTCAGCAGCCTTTATGTTAGCCCCTGATTGTTTCAATTGAACGAGAAGTTTTTCCACAGACTCGGCCAGCTTATCAAAGTTTTCGGCCATGATAAGGGGTGAGCCTATCGCTTCATCTGTGAATACGTCTTTCCGTTCTATGCTCATTTCAACTTTATTTCAATCGGAAAATCAATACCATCCTCTTTAAGTTCTTCAATTACATCGGTTAACAAATCAAGCAGCGTTGCCAGCCTTTCGATTCGCTCCACGGTTCGCGGATTTATTAAGTCCTTGTCGTTGATTGGATTCCATTGCTGCATGTTTCTTTTTTATCAGGTTACAATTCGCGTTGAACTGCTTCAAAGTTATCGAGTAATCTGGTTTAAAGCCATTCATCTCCAAGAATGCTATCAAATCCTCAAATGTCTCTGTTTTGTCTACTCGTCCTTCTGTCAACTTTGCAATTTCCTTTTGCTTGCTTTGAATTTTTGTTAATATGTTTTCACATTTAGTAAGGGAAGCGGCCAATGATAACGCGAAAGCAGTCTTACTACCCGTGTCAATCTTAAATCCTCTGTCCCTTACCTCCTGTATCGTTTCCCATTCACAACTGAAAGTCAATTTTAAAAGAAGCGTCCGGTTCAAGTAATAGTCACCCAACAGTTTTACATAGCTTGAATAAAGTCTAAAATAGTGCTGGTGCTTACGTGTTCCGGTGTGCTGTTCATTGTCTTTTATTAATCCCTCCCATACATCCAATAGATAAGCCTCAGGTAGTTTGCCCCTCGTGACAAGGCTTTTAAAATTCCCCGTATTGACAACCTCCATGAAAACCCGTAACGGTATGTCTTCATATCGGTAGTGCCTCGCGAACTTTTTCAATAACCACAGGTAGCACTTGGTTACGGACAAGGTCATCTGTATTTTCCTTATTCGTTCCAAATATTTTCTCAGGGTTGCTAAAGCCTTTTGCATCGAGTTTGTTTAAAAGCATTCCGGTCTTGCTGTCTCTACTATCGAACTCTACCGGAAACTTGTCCGGCTTTAGGAATACCCCCCGGTAAAAATCACCTGACTCAAACAACCGCCACGAGCCGGGGGGCTTCCCAAAAACATTAACACTACGCTGCGAATACTCAGGAAGTTTGCGGCCTTCGCTATCCTCGCCCTGATATAATTGATCTGTGTTTGCATTTACAAACTCATTGCTGACTTTCTCAATGCTTTCCAGCCCAATTTTTTCAAGGTCGATTTTACGAAACTCATCCGCTACCTGCCTGAAATTATCCGCTAAGTTGGCCATTACGGAATATTACGGAATATTAACCGTGACGCCTCCTGTTGATTCGTAGGCATCAATAGTCAATACGGAAGCGGCTTTTAAATTAACCACACCGGAAGAGAAGTTCGCTGCTCTTGTGAAGCGATAAATTCCTGAACCGCTTGACGTCTCGACCACCGTATCAGCCGCGCCCATCGTGCCCATATCCCAATCTCCGATAACTAGTCCAGAGACAGGCGTTCCGTCACATGCTTGGATAACTGAAATATAAAAATCATCGGTAGTCACTGCAGCACCGGGCGAAGTGGTCACCAATGCCAAGTCAACGTCAGTTAACGGTTCGATGTCGTCCCAATAGTCACTTCCAAGGTCTATTACCATTCCGTTTTTGTTGATTTCATTGGTATCTTTCAACTCAATGAAAATAGGGGTCTCGGAAGATTCGCCCATTGTCATATTCTCAACGTTGAGCAATGAAACCTTAAACCCTGTTACATCTCCGTTGGGCTTTTCAGTTACGAAAATCTGACCATCAACATCGTAAGGAATTATACGCTGATTCGGTCCACTATGGCTAAACATTGCCTTATGAAGACACATGCTATGTGCCACAAAAGCCCTCCATCCATAACGTCCATTGTTCTTTTTGGTCGAGCCTAAAGAAGTAGTCGTGTATTCAGGTTGCACCGTTGCATCCTCGAACTTTGAAAACTCCGGCCATTTATAGGCACGTGAAGCCAACCCGTTTTTAATGGCAGCTTGAATAGCTGCCTGCAAAAGCGTTTTGGTCGCTTGATTTGCCACTGAAATAACGAAGTCCTCTGGGACTGTCAGCATTCCAACTGGCTCCCGTGGCAAGGTCTTACATTTAGACTTGCTCAGGTTTAATTTTGTTGTTGAACATTCTGCACTCATGATATTATACAATTTTGTGTTTTAGAAATCTTTAAATCAATTATTTCAATAGCGTCTAATGGATCGTTGAACCTGTTGCCTTTGTCTGAATCGCTCCCCCAGAAGTAACGATCTATAACCGTGTGTTCTGGCCTCATCATATTACCCTTTCCGAAAGAAAAGCCTTGTCCTTTCAATTGCTTTAAAAACGCCTCATATAGAGGATAAAGCCTTGGTTTAAATACATTGGCCTGCCTTTCTTGTTCGGTATAGTTCATGTCCGTGAAGTCAAGAATAGCAATATTAAGAGTGAATGAATAGGTGTTGTTTACAACTTTACAATCTACTGGAACGCGCAGAGCAATTAGTGGATACTTTGGTTGCATCGCGTCAGCGTCCTTCATCAACAACTTATTGGTAATGGTCAGCCATTTCCCATAATCGTAGTAAGGATTTTCTGCATTCGTCACAGTGTTCCACGGCTTCACCGATTGCCCTCGCATCTTGACCACCACCGCTTCAATCTCTTCAACGATATTTATCATATTCCAAGAGTGTTCATTTTTCCGGGAGGTGTGAAATACCAGTCCTCATAGTCGGCTTCGTTGACGGATAGAAATCCGTAAAGCGTATCCTCGGAAGAAAAGCATCCATCGGACAAGTGACCGAACAGGTTTGAATAAGCATTGTAGGCCGTGCATATTTTACTTGCCGCGCTTATACGTGTCGAGTTTTCAGACTTGGATTCTACCGCTCCAATGCCTGTAATTATCTCCTCGTCCTCGCGAACCATCATGGCATACACATAAGGCGTAAGCAAAGCGGCCATCCCTTCCCAATGCCATGTTTTTCCTGCATAGGTGTAGTCCGACCCATTCTTTAGCTTTAGCCAAACACTATCCTCCTCGATCAGAGTCCAATCACTCCCGGCTATTGGTAAGGTTCCGGTTGTCACTGTCAACGCTTCCCATACGTCATTGCCATACCCGTAAGTGTCACCGATGACTGTGGCCACCGATGCACTATACGTGTGGTCTGGCAATCCAGCAATGAAAGCACCGTAAAGTTGACGGCCAAGTAATTTCAATAAAGCCTCCTTCTCCTTTGCCTCAGACCGGATGGTGAACGAGTTCGCCAACTTGTCAAGGTTTGGGATTTTGTAAGGGTCTATCGCGAAATTACTGGCCGCAACGAACATAGTACGCTATTTGAAAATTTAGTAACCGAAAACAAAGGCGTTGAAGTAGTGGACTTGTGAAGCTCCACCAACATCGCCAATCCGGTAGTATTTGAATTTGTGGTTTCGCACATTCCAAATCTTATTTTGAGGATCAGCATAGGTACCGCCATCGGTCACCGTGTAAGTGGTGATTGTTGGGGTACTGGTTGCGTCTGTAATGGCTACCCAATCCCACTTCTCGGTATCATCACATCCGTAGAGCGTCATTGTGCCGGCAACTGTACCGCTAACCTTCACGATGTTCACCTGAATAGTCTCAGGGACTATCTTGTTGATGGTAACGTAAAGATAAGCCGGGGATGTGTTAGTTGCTATGGCTGAATCAAGGCCGCTTGTAACCCCATCCGTGAATGTAGCCTTGAACTTACCAACAGTCTGCGCGTTGGCTTGGAATCCGAATGATAATAGGGCAATCAAAATTAAAGAAAGCAATCCTAACTTTTTAGCCTTGGCCTCAAGTTCAGAATTTTTGAATTTGCCCGTGATCTTCACTTTCTTGGCTTCTGCTAACCGGATGGCATTCTTTTCGCCTACCTCAAACTTCTCGCCATTTTCATGGTATTTGTCGCCACTCAACGACTCAACCTCAATCATATGAGACACTGACGCATCTTTGGCAATCTTAAAACCTGACTTAGGTTCGTCTGATTTCTTTGATTTCGCTTTCTCAAGGTCTTTGCTCAAGGCCTCGTTTCGCTTCGCAAGCGCTTCGTTCTCTTTTACGAGAGCGGCTACTTCTTCTTTTGTTAATTCTGACATAAAATTATTCTATTTAAAAGGTTGTTTAATTAAACTTCTGCTGACTCGATTTGAGACATGATGTCCGCGAAATCATCGTAAACGAAACACTGCGCATCGTTATCGCTATGGAATTGGTGGAAGCGGGTTTCCGCAATCACGGTCATTAAGTTCTTAGTCAAGTCATCGTTTTCCAGCCCCCAAGTAATCTTAAAGTCTTGGTAGATAAGCGTTTTCAATGCGCTAGGAACAACCGCAAACACATTACCAACGGTTACGTTATTGTCCTCGATCAAAACAGCGCCTGAAACGATCTGTCCATTTTGAGAAACGAAAGGAGGTAAGATGTACTGGCCGTTGCTGTCTTTGGTCAGTTCCATGTTGGCCAAGTCGATAGGGTTCAATGCCATGATGATAGGCTCATCAACGAAGTTCACACGAATCTGACATACAACAGCGCGTAAACAGTCAGCAATTGACGGTCTAACCACTGATAATCCTGACAATGTAAACCCAACAGCATAGCTACGGATACCAGCAGGGTAGGTAGACGTGGCCGCCTGTGTGCTCATCAAAATTCCGTTTACCTTCTTTTCAAGGTCATAACGCAATTCGTTTTGAACGTATGTAGTGAAGCCGTCAATGTCCATCAGCAATTCAGTAGCGGTCTTCAAAGAAACGGCCACTTTCTTAGGTGCTGATTGCTCAACCTCGATAGTGAAAGAGATTCCGGGCTTTGCTACACCGGGCGCGATAAAGTCAGCGCTTCCTGTATCGGTAGGGCGTTTCTTGTTTGCCCAAGGGAATGTTACCAACTTGGTAGCTCCTTTAGGCAACAGGTTCCAAAGTGTTGGCTTGATTCTGCGAATGTCCATTACTGGCTGACCCATGCGGATCACATCTGCAGCGCTAAGTGTTACCGTGTCGCTTATTGTGTTGGCCGGTGTCATAGGCGAAGCGGCTGCACGAATTTCCAATACAGGGAGTTCGCGGCTACTGCCTGAAAGAACTGATTCAATTTGCGCCTTGTTCTTGTCCATCCAGTCAGCAATTTGCGAACGAACAGAAAGAGCTGGTGTTTGAGCGTTGCCTTTCAGTTTCATTTCGGCCACTTCGGTGCCAATCTTTTTCAGGATTGAACGCACGCCTTTATCGTCATTGCCAAGCATCTCTTTCAGTTGGTCAATCTTTTCTTTGTCCAAGCCTTCGATTGCCTGCACTTGCTTCATGCGGGTTTCAAGTTCTTTTTCCAGCTTGGTCTTGTCGATCAAGTCCGGGGTTTCTGATACCCGCTTCTCTAGTTCTTCAAAGAGTTTCAGGGTGTCACCTGTAAGTCCTTCTTTATTTACTTTCATGTTTTTTTAGTTTTTGAATTGTGAAAAATCTATTTTAAACCCTCCAACCTCTACCGTTTTATCGGCTAACGTTTCCTTGAGTGTCTTAGACGGCTCAATTTGCGCAAGTGATTTATAGCGTGTAATAAGTTGTCGAAATTCTAATCTGTGTTTGAACGGTATTGAGTTGACAAACTCGTCTGCCAAATCCCCCAACTGTTCTAGGTTGGTTTCAATCTCTTCCCGTGTTCTGGTTGTGAATGCTTCGGGTTGAGATGATAGGATTGATATTGATGTAGTTTCAAACAGGGCGCACTCATACATCATCACTAAACCCTTATCATCGTCATACTCCATTTTATCCCACACGTAATCGAAACCGTATGAGTTTTGCCTTACTGTTCCTGACTTGGTTTGATGATAAATACGGGTTGGCATACCGCCAGCGTTTACGTCCCATTTCACGCGAACCTTTAAGCCAATCATATCTTCCTCCATCATGGTCAGTTGGCCTAATGGCTCGTGCCGGTCGTGCATCCATAAATGGATAATCTTTTCGTTGGCCTTGGACTGTGGCCCACGTTCGTTGATGGACTTGGTAAAGCATCCACGTATGGCAACAGTACCGTAAGAGTCAGGCACATTGAACAGGGCTACATAGTGATCCGTTTCGTCCTCGGCTGCAGGCTTATTGAATTGCGCGCGCGTCTGTAATGAGTGCTGATCTACTGACGCAAATTGTGGAAGCGTTCCTTTGAATCGCTTTTGCAGTTCTAATATTTTTGGGTGTAATGTTTTCATACTACTGGCACAGGAGGTACTGCTTCTTTTTCCGGTTCTTTCTTATCTGCTTCACTTTTGTAAACGTCTCCACCTTCAACAGTATCGTAACCCATTGAGGTGCGCCACTGGTTTTTAGTTATAAGGTCGTTATCGTATTCAACCTGATAGGCATCATTCATTGCCTTTCTAGCCTCGGCCTCTGATTTCTTGTCGGCCTGTAAGCACGGAACGCTTGAGAAATCTAGTTTTATTACTGCGTTGCTGTCTTTTGATTTAAAGAACTTGTTGTATAGTGAGAAGTCTTTGAGGCTATTGGGTATTACGTTGCTAGTGTATGCATTCTTTTCCGCATTCGTTCCGTTGGCCGAGTATGCACTATCGGACATTTCGTATAGGATATAAGGAAAATTGAACCTATGGCAGATTGCCTTTTCCCCCGCTACTACTGTTTCCTTGGTGCCCAACTGTCTTACATCGTAGCTCATTGGGTTCCACTTGGCCGCAGCCCGGCTAATGACGTATTGGTATTGTGACCAACTTAATCCATATCCAGCCAAAGCGTTTTGAAGTTCTACCTTTTCCTCGGGCTTCATTGGGATGGCTCCAGCCGCATCCTTTGAGGCTTCATGAGAAATAAATCCTAATGGCCCCTTCTTTTTCAAAAGCACGTTGTCGGCCTCCATTGCTGCGCAAATGTTCGATACGGCCATATCAAGGCCGATCATGCGCGACCTTGGCAAAAGGAAATTCTTTGATTCGTCTTGTAAAAAGCTGTCTGAAAGTATAATCAGTTGATCTTTCTTGAAGTCAACCCGCTTTCCTAAAATGTCACAGTAGTATGGGTATTCTTGGTTGTGTAAGTTTACCCCGAACATCCATGGGGGTAGGTTTACCATGCGTAGGTAAACGCCCGGCATGGATTCAATCGCGATAGGAAGCACCGGACAATAACCGAAAACACGCTTGTAAACCAATTGCTGCCCTCTGAAATTCTCCCAGCCTTGACTTTCATTTGGTTGGCTAAACAGTTGGTTCATGTCTTGCGCCCATGATCCGGTAGCGTAATCGTTTGCCCCTTTGCCCTTTGCCCTGAGTATTTCAACAGCTCCGTTTAGGTCGTATTCGGCAATACGGTCGATTATGGACGAAACCGGATAGCAGTACTCATAGGCGTATTTCTGCATGAGAGGCGACTGCAGCCCTAGCCAAGAGGCCGTATCACCTTTTATCTGGATAGTGCCGCCACGGTTATCAATTGGCACAAAATCGTAGTTGATGTTTTGACCAAGCGTCTGCTGCCCCGCGATGGTGCCTAAAAGATTGTTTCCGTATATCGCCAGCGCGTTACTCATTTACCTTTTTTGGTTTAGTGAGCTTTTCGAAAGCGTCCGCCTTTGCTTTGTAGTCCCGATAAGTTTTGATGGCGGCAACGAATAGCCACTCGCCTATACGGGCAAGTGTAACGCCTGCAAAGATTTGAAGGACCAAAATCATTCAAAAATGAATATTTGCATAATTGCCTACACGGTTATGCAAATGTAAAGAAATAATATTCGTTTATGCAAATGTTCGTTTCACGTGAAATAAAAAAGCCATCTAAATTGCTTTAGATGGCTTAGTCACAAAGCCGGATAGATTCGAACTATCATGCCTTCGCTTACGGGATCAGCGTACACCCTTTGCCTGTATTGAGTAGACAGCTTTGTTTTACAAATATAAAAAAAATTATAGCCTATTCGACATTGCGGCCATGCGTACTGCGTCCCAAATGTGATTGTTTGCGTCCACTGGTGAATCGGTTACGACCATCACACCGTTAACCCTTGCCTTGGCTTTTTGATACCCAGCTTGCTCTTTGCGCATAGGTGTCATTCCGTTTGAGTCGGCAAGATGTGGGCAATCGACTAGGTGAAGCTTGTACTTTCGAAGTATTGAAATCCCGTAAACAATAGAGCCGGGATAGGTGTTAGTTGCGTAAACACTATAACCCTCATTACGACAGGCTGAAATAAAGCCCCTGCCCCCGTTCTCCCCTGACGGATCAGCCCAAACACTATCTGATTTACTTACGTGTTGCGAAAGCAAGGCTAAATAAGCGTCCGTGCTTGGCGTTGGCTCGTAAAACTTGCACTCGATGAACATATTCGTACCCTGAACGCCAATCTTTACGAGCGTTGACGGGTCGGTAGTGTAGCCGAAATCTGAACCCCAATAGATGGCCTCAACGTTTTGCGGGAACTCTTTGATCCATGTTACATTCGGAAAAATAAGGCCATCGGGAGCCATGCGTTCGCCAAGGCCGTAGACCATCCACCTGTATTTATCTGCTGTGCCTGTCTGTTCATTTGTACGACACCGCTTTAATTCGGCAACGTCTGAGGCAGGGAAATTATCCGGATTAGCCTCTAAATCATAGCGTAATGCTTTCTGTATGGCCGTGTGTTTCTCTGCCTCATCGTCCGTTTTTGCACCGAAAAACATTGCTATGTTAGAGCATTCGATTGGTTGGTAGCCTTCGATCTGGTTCCTTTCACCCGGGGCAATCTGGTAATTGTCTTTGTATGTTGTTTTCAGGTGGGCCACATCTGCCCTAGTAGCCATAGTGTAAACGTCATGCTGGGCGGCAAATGGGTTTAAATCACCCCACCAGAACTTCCGGCATCGCTGCAGTGCTTGGTTGCGAACATCCTTTGGTATGCCCAAAACCTCGTTCATGTACAGGTAATCACACCCTACCCCAAGCTGGGCGCTCTCACTATCAGCTCCGATCAGCGTTATTTTGTTACCGTATAGCATGAAGCTCTTTACCTCCTGCTTGCCCATGAATGGCGATCTTATTCCGTACTGAGGAAAGCGCCAGTCCACATCGTTGTAAATCGTTGTCTTGAAGGAAACATAGGTTTCCCGCATGATGTTGATTACGGAACCGGTTTCGACCTTAGAGCAGATGTAGACTATGAAGTCAATGCTGCTGATAGTTTTGAACGAACGACTTGATCCCTCTAGGATTACCCCTGATTTAATGCCGTGCTCAAGACAAAGCGCCTTGTGTTCATCGTAATCAATTTTTTTGGATTCGTAAAGGCTTAGTAGTTCTGAGCGCTTTTCGTGCTTAAGCTCTTGGCAAAGAAAACGTAGGTTTTTGTTAACGATTCTGGCCACACGGGTTTATTCCGGTTTAGTAACACTATCCCCAAGATCATCAGGGAACATCTCTGCCGTCTGCTTCCGGTTGTCGTTTAGGTTTACGTCTGATTGCTCTTTGAGGCCTAAGTCACGGGCGATAATATTAGCGTTAAAGAATCCAACCGCAGCACCTTCAAACTTCTGATTGTAGATTGTTTCCTCGATTTTTTCAATGACTGAACTAAAATCTTTACTTTTTGCGCGCTCTTGATTCTTAAAGTTTCGAAAGTAGGCGCTTGAACAATCCATGTAAAGGCATAGCCCCATGAGAGTAAAAGGCCTTTTTAAGGGTAATTCAGCTATTTCTATGGATGAGCCTGAGTTTTGGCCGTTGCTTACTACCATAGCCTTTGATTCTTTGAATGGGTTCTCTTCGCACCATTCGAAATATTCACAGGCTGCCTCCCACATTGCCTCAGGACTTTCGAAAAGCTTATCCCTGCCGTGTTTGCTCCTTAGCTTCCAGAACTGGTTTCCTGCTGGGGCGCTCATTGAACTTGTTTTTTGCTGATTGTGGATTCGTGCAGGTTATTTATTTTTGGGCATCTAGCATCAAACCAGTAATATTCAATACCCGAAAAGATGACTAATAAATCAAGATCACCCTTGTTTGTGTCCTCTCCGTACATCTGGCCAATAATTGAAAATTCTCCACTATGCTCTACAATCTGCACATGAATACAGAGTTCCTTTAGTTCGGGCATAAGAGCCTCTATCGGTTCTTTTTCTTTGATTGGTATCGTGAAAAAATTATATAGCTCCATAAGTTTTCAAAAAAAGCCGCTCGTACAGGGCAAAATTGGTTTATTCCGTGGACTTTTGCAAATCATGTTTTCCCTCGGTTGCCTCCCTGTAGGGGTTCGTATAAGCCTCATTATGAACAAAAAATCTGTTTTCTGATTTAGCTCCCTCATCGAAAGCTTTTGCCTTCTCTTCTGTTGACTGCTCTCGTAAATCTGATAATTCAACACCCATTATGCAATTAGCATCATACAACTCGGTTACCTTTTCGTTGGCTTTGGATAGCTCGGATTTGAGTTGCTCATTGTCATCTCTTAGCCTTGCGTTCATTGCTTCAAAAACTATCATGTCTTTCTCTAGCTCCTTTGCCTGATTGGTGAGGGCTAATAAACTTGCGCGTTCTAGTTCGTCAAGGGCTAGTTTTCTGGTTGGCGATGGGGCAGGCTCAACATAAACCTTAGAGAAATCGGTAGGCATTTTATATCCTGCCTTTGGTTTGATGGTGGCTATCTGGCGGGTTGCGGATGGGTTATTCGCGCGTAGAATTTCAGCTCCTTTTTCGTCAATTTCGCACCAGTAATTGCGTTTTATTCCCAAATACTGCCACTGCTTCTCTACCACCCATAAGGATGGGTCAATAGGATAGGTTCCATTTTTCAAGGTTGCTGCTGCATCGAAATCGCAAGGAACTATTTTAGCCAATGCATAATTTGATTTATAGCTATCTGGCTGTGTTACATCATACTCAACCACCGCCCCTTGTGCAATGGCTTCAAGTTTCTGGATGAGATTTTTACATTCACAGGCGCATCTCATATCGTTCTCAACCTCACATTTAAACATACATGGTAGTTCTAATTCCTCCGGCCACTTGTCAGCCGGAACTATCACGGGCAAATAGCCGTTGGCGATTACTAAAATTTCGGTTGGTTTCATATTTTAATCCTCGTCTTTGTCAGTGACTTCATCGAAAACAAATATCAATGCGATTATTACGCCTTCTGTAATAAGTATCTTAACCCAAAAATTAAAGTCTAGCCATACAACTGGCAGGATTGTTAGTATTGCGAGAACCACCATGATTACTCCAATGATTTGTAGTTTTTTTTTCATGGTGTTGGTTTTTCTGTTTGTGGTGATTCTGGTCTTGGCATCCAATGGGTAACATAGTCATGAAACTTTAATATTTCATACATGCCTTTTGTATCAACTGATTTATAACACTCGCCTATCTCGACCGCTCCGCGAGCTTTTGAAGCAACGGCTGAATCTACATTTACAAGATAAAAGCCAACCGCTTCCGGCATTCTATCCTTTACTGAAATCCATAGTTTGCTAAATATTGAATCGGTAATAAAATCTACCTTTTGGGTTGATGTGACAAACCTCATTCCGTATTCTGATTGATGCACGGTTTCGTCAACAATTCTGCGAATAAGCTCTTTCATATTTTATGTGGTTCTGTTTGTGTCCTAATTAGTGAATATCCCATTTCTTTTGCCCATACTGGATTGAGTTCTATTTTCCTGTGAGCCTCCCGCGATACTGCTAGCCATAGATTGTCGTCAAGTAAAAGCTCTATCGTGTTTCTACCGCGTTTATGATGTATATCAGTTGCTGGTCGGTCTTTCAATACCTCACAAATCGGGTTAGCTTCAAGGAACAATTTACGCTTTTTTGCGTACTCTTTCAAGGCCTCGGCCATCTTATCGCTGGTTTTTGCGATGGGCTTCTTGGCCTTTATTGGCTTCAAATTTTCTACTATCTGCTTCCTGTTAGCCCTATTGCATGTAGCTGAATGTCCGTTTCTTTCTCGGATTTGCCATTGCTCACAAATACAAAGCCTGTTGGTCATGGTAGTTTTATTTCTAGTTTAAGCCATTTCACGTCTTTTTTGATCGGCCTTTATCAGTAGCTTATTAGTCCAATCTTTGGCCACTTCTTTCAATGTTGATTCGGTCAATTCGCCAACATGGACGTATTTGCCGCCAACCTTGATAAAATTTGGAACGGTCGGTGTTTCAACTAAAACTTTTGTCTGTATACTCATATCTGTTTTGTTTGTGTGGTAGGTGGTTAAAAGCTCTATGATTTCTGTTTGGGTATCGAATCCAAAGTTGTACTTATCTGCAATTGATGCATCGCGATAAAACTTAAATACTTTACCTTCTTCAACGCATTTTTTTATGTCCTCAAATCTTGCCGCTCCAAAATCATGACTATCACCGTAAAATACAAAAGTATTCGTGTATTGTAAATACCTGAACCATCCCCCGCCTTTTACTTTTAATGGGTCTGTTACTAGGTTTTTATGATAGGTAACCTTGCCAAGTATTAAGCGATCTCCTTCAATTATGAATTTTGGGAATACGTCCATATCTGTTTAGTGTTTAATCTTTCTTAATCCATTCAAAGTCTAAAACTGTCTATGCCTTCAAAGTCGAATATGTTGAACATCTCTTTCAGTCGGTCGTAAACCCTGCTCCCGTACATGTCCATCATTTCGTTCTGGTTTTTGTTGGTGGTCATGTGGGTGCATAGCCTGTTCATGTAACGCATTTGAATGATCTCGGCAAATAGATTCATGCTGTTTGCGTAATGCCTAACGGGGATTTCTTCGGTGCCTACTTCATCAAGGCAAAGACCGTACTCTGAATGTCCAAACTGGTCTTTAGCTCTGTTGGTGTTATGGAAGTACTTTTTGATTGCCTGCTCACCGCCTGCTTCTTTGTCATCGCCTGAGGCCTTGTATTGGGTCGCAATCTCGAGCATACTCACTACATGGTAGCTATGGATTTGGTTGTGCGCAAAAAACATCATAAGCGATGTCTTACCGTTGCCCGGCTTTCCTAACAGCGCAAGGCCTTTGCTTAAGTCTCCAGTGAATCTTTGATCGCCTGCAAAATAGTAACATAGCTGAACTGCAATAGCCTTGTATTTTGGATTGTCAAAGTTGAACGTATGGCCTCTGAAGGTTTTCGTTCCGGTCATTACCAAAATCAGTTCATCGCTGGATAGCTTTAAAACTGGTTCTGGTTCCGCTATCTTTTTGCTGTACTCTAATCTGGCCAATAGGAAATGCTTCTCCATACGGGCGCGCCTTAACGCCTCGTCCATTTCTTCTTCGGTAAGGTCGATGTGGTTGTATTGTTCTACAGGCTCACCACTTGTTTCCGTACTGCTTGTCGGGCGCAATGAGTTCCGCAGAGTTTGTATTCTTTCGCTTAGCATTTCCGTTTAATTTATCGGTTGAGAATTTTATGAATGTATTGTGAATGTGCTTGAAGTCCTCAAAATGCGCCCCTGATTTTTCGCGCAAAAACTTCTCTGTCAATTCAGGGTTTTTGATGCTGCTCATGTTGGCCTGATAAAATTCGTTCAGCCCCGCGCCCCCTATTATTTTTATCCATTTGTCGCTTGCGTATTTTGGAGGAATTAAAATAAAATCAGAATCACCAGAACCAAAAAATTTAATCCTTTCAACTTCTGTTTCTGGTTTCGGATTCGTTTCGGTTTCTACTTCGTTTCGTTTCGTTTCAGGCGGCTGGTTGCTGTCAATTGGCCGCGCATTGTCAGCGGGTTGCGGAAACTTGCTGACCATGTTCCGCAAACGTTGGCCAAAGTCATTGATTTTTAAATACTTGCGCCCATCATGTTCGTATATTTGAACAATTTCTGACTGCTCCAATTCCTTAAGGCAAAGCGCCATCTGGTTTTCTGAGTAATCTTTGAGCGGGAACAGTGCCGCCTTGAGCAATTTAGGGTTGGCATGAAAGCATCCGTGATCGTCCGCCTTCATTATCAGGCGCACAAAAAACAGTTCAGATAGCTCAGTAAGAGAATCTATTTTTTCGCTTGTTGTCCAGTCTCTTAGCACACGATTAGCCATAAAAAAAGCCCCCAGAGTCGCAGTCAGGGGGCAAGGGGTTAAAGGTTTTAGAATATCCTTTTGGCCTCTCACCCTTTGATTCCGGCTGCGACCTCAAAATCAAAGGGTTACTAAAAGTTGCGTTGGGTTGGATTCGAACCAACGACCTCTGGGTTATGAGCCCAGCGAGCTGACCACTGCTCCACCACGCGATACAAAACTACTACTCTACCGCTTTCATGCAAATTATTTCTAACTTTTTTCGGTCAAAATCCATTCATCGAAACTAAGCTCCCCGCCTGCCTGCCTGTATTCTATCCATTCCTTACGCTTGGAGGCGTAAACATCGCGCTCCCTTAGTGTTACGGGGTCTATTTCGATGTGGTCTATAAGAGCCTGTAATCCGTTATTTTTGTAGGCTGTCATTCTTTTGATGTTGCTATAACCACTCGCCTAATTCCAGAAAAGCCCGGGTGCTTTACACACGCCTTGCAGTCTCTCAACTTGCCAGTTCGAGCATCGTTAATTTTTGTTTCGCCATCACAAACCGGACAGCGTATTGAATGGATGGGTTTTGTTTCTCCCTCTTTAAACCAGCGTTGCTTCATAGTTCTAATTGATTTCGGATACCAGTAAGGCGATGTCTTATAGCTCCTGTTTTTGGGCATTGATATGGCCATGCTATTTTTCTGGCGGCATTGCCGTGGTTATAGTTGCTTTAGTTGTCAAATCTTTGAACTTCAATCCCGCTATGTGTGGGTAAGAGCTGTTTGGCCTCCATGTCTTTACGCCTGTTTTAAGGTCTTCAATCCAAACTCCGGCCTCAAATCCCTTCTTTTTTACACCTATTACCCTGCCATCAATCCTGAACACAGCGACCTTTGGCGTGAAGGTGTAGCGCTTGCCGCTATGCTCCGTATAAACCCCACGGCTCTTGTCCAGTATTCTTTTGGCTATCTCGCTTCTCATAAGATAAACGGTTCTTTTATGGTTATGTATTCCATGAAGTCTATAATCCTATAACCCTTAACCCAAGATTCTTTAGTACTGTTTTTATCAGTATTAGAAAACCTTTTAGTGTTTGCTATTCGTGGATTGTAGCCACGTAATCTACCGTATGAATCTCTAAGCGCAAGGTATTTAGATTGTGATAGTGCTTGAGTAACAGCTTTATTAACTTGTGCTATTGTCATTCAAATAG
>Ga0075163_10002620_pt1 | contig 24158 bp, 14 predicted proteins | sample JI1023141ADNA_FD_71478 | JGI IMG/M metagenome (GOLD analysis project Ga0075163, IMG submission 71478) | Wastewater effluent complex algal communities from Wisconsin, to seasonally profile nutrient transformation and Carbon sequestration -... | ecosystem: Engineered > WWTP > Effluent > Algae... | reverse complement strand
CAAAAAGATAATCTGCACTTACTTCAACTTGAGCATGTGTTTGTTCTACTAAATAGTAAGGACGTTCTGTTTTAGCTGATACTGTAAAAGTAGGTAGGTCATAACGACTAATTTTTACCTCAAAGTATGTTCTAGCATTATGTTTTTCACCATCTAAATTTGCCTTAATTCTATAATCACCTAAGCGGATATTTGCTGGAATGCTCCAATCTGCGCTTGCTATACCAAAACGAGATGTTTTTAATTCAATATTAAAGACTTTTGTATTTTCAGGATCGCTTATTTCTAAAGAAAGAGGCTCATTTGCAATAGCACGCTTAATTGAATCAAAGCTAAGCAATCTAATATGTAATGTTTGCCCAGGTTGATATATTGGCTTATCTGTATTAACTATGATAAAAGCAGAATTATTAAGATTAATACTGTCTGATAATGTTTGACTACAACCGTTTAGCTCACCAGAAATTTCTAAGTCTAAGTAGCTATCATTAATTTGTTTAGGTAAATCAAATTGAAGTAATGCATGCCCTTCTAGGTTGGTTTTAGCAGAAGCCTTTATTATTAGGTCTTCATCCTTGTCTTCTTGATCAATTTCAATCTTAGCCTCTATATTAACACCGCTAACAGGTCGTTTAGAAATAGGATGAAGTGCTAGAACTCTTACAGGACAACGAGAGCCTTCAACTGTATAATCATTAGTTACCATATTTAGCTCAAAAGCTGTTTTCCAAACATTAGATAAAGATAAAACCCCTTGATAAAAAATTTTGTTATCTTCTAAAGTAGTGGTCACAACATAACGTAACCTATACCAAAAAAAACTAGCTGAACCTTTTGTTTCTTTATCAATACTAGGAGAAAGATTTAATGTTACCTGTTTAAGCCCAGTAGATAAGCTTTCATAAGAGCTATTACTAGCTATAACTTTGTCTTCTGGATCCACTAGTTCAATATAAACTAGAGTGGGAGTTTGAAGCGTAGCACTACTTTCTATAGGCAGAGTTACTATAGCCTCTTCTCCAGCAAAAGAAAAAACCGCTTTGTCTTCAATTACTTTTATAGTAGGTGTGGGATCTGTATAAGTGAAATAGGAAACAGGAGCAATAATAAAAAACAAAGTAAAAAGCAGTAGGGACAAGAAATATTTCCAGGTCATATATTTTCTCCTTGGAGTGATATTATCTAAAAATTTTGGATTGGGTATTTTGATAACGCAATAGCTATGCCTATAGCCTATGTCTTAATGAAAAATCTGTAAGTGATTTAATTAGTTAAAGTTGATATGATAAAAATTTTCTTATCTAAAAGAGAAATAGGTAAAAGTCTTGCAAAAAACTAAATTTTCTTTCAATTTTTTGTAGATAGCGGATTAGTTGCTAATAGTGCAAAAACTCAATGTTAAGCAATGGGTGACTTATGCTAACATAGCGACAAGATAACCAATTACTCTTATTATTCTTAGAGCTAACGGGAAGAAACTTATGAAAAAACTACTAGGACTATCCACACTAAGTTTAACTTTACTAATGTCTGTTAATTCATTAGCAGAAACACCACAACGACCTCAAAAACCCCAACCAGCAGTTAATACTGCTCCAACAAGTGAGACAAAAAATAACCCTTTACCAACAGGGATGATGGTACTTAATGTTGCTGATATTGTAGAAAAAGTTAATCCCGCAGTGGTTAATGTCCAATCTCCATCAGCAGACGGAGTTTCTTTAGGCAGTGGGTTTTTTATTGATGAAAATGGATTAGTTATAACTAATTTTCATGTTATCCGCGAAGCAGTAAAACTTGGTGGTGATATTATGGTAGTCACTACAGATTCTTCTCGCTATACAGCAAGCGTAAAAGGTTATGATGAGGCTACAGATATTGCTTTACTAGAGATTAAAACTACAGATAAAAAACCTCCAGTTACAAACCTAGGTGATAGCGATAAAATTCGTGTAGGGGAATGGGCAATCGCTGTAGGTAGTCCTTATGGGCTTGATCATAGCGTTACACTTGGAATTATTAGTGCTAAAAGTCGCGGTGGTTTAGATGGCGAATATGATGACTATTTACAAACAGATGCAGCTATAAACTTAGGGAATTCTGGTGGCCCATTGATTAATACTCGTGGTGAAGTCATAGGTATTAACACTTTAATTATAGCTAAAGGCCAAGGATTAGGTTTTGCTATTCCTGTTAATATCTTAAAAGAAATAATGCCTCAACTACGTGATTATGGCCGAGTAAGACGTAGTTATTTAGCTATAGAGGTTTCAGATATTTCTTTAGGTGCTATTAGAGGGCTAGACTTACCATCAGGACAAAAAGGAGTAGTAATAACAAAAGTAGAACGTGAAACACCTGCTGCTAAAGCAGGACTAAGACGCGATGATGTAATTTTATCTGTTAATAAAACAGGTATTTCTTCTATGGGACAATTTAACCGCTTTATTTCACGTTTAATACCAGGATCTAAAGTAGAGATTAAGATTTTACGAGAAAAACAAGAGTTTACTGTTACAGCAGAATTAACAGAAAAGAAAGAAGCTAGCAAAGAGGCTAGTAAAGAACCTGGTAGATAGGAAATGTTAGAAAAATAAAACTTGGAGAATCTTACAGTTAAAGACATTTTCTATAAATCTGAAACCTATAGCTAAACTCTGCTGTGTTTGAATAGTGAGATTCTTCATTGTCTAGTTTCCATATCTGCTCATCCCATTTAGGAAAATAGGTGTCACCAACAAAATCTTTTTCTATTAAAGTTAAATAAAGTGTTTGTGCCCAAGGCCAACTTTGTTTATATATCTCTGCTCCTCCAACAATAAAAACCTCTTTTTCTGCTAATTTTATTGCTTCTTCTAATGACTGAGCTATTTTAATACCTTCTTGGCTATAGTTTTCTTGTCTGGTTATTACTATGTTTTCTCTGTTTGGTAATGGTCTGCCTATAGATTCAAAGGTTTTACGACCCATTATTAAAGATTTTCCTAATGTTAGGTTTTTGAAATATTTTAGGTCTTCAGATAATCGCCAAGGTAGAGCACCATTAATACCAATTACATAGTTTTGTGACATTGCCACAATCATAGAAATGTTCATACTGCCACATCCCCTTTAATTGCTGGATATGGATGATAATTAATTAACTCAAAATCTTCATACTTAAACTCAAAAATAGAAGTAACCTTTGGATTTAGTTTTACTTGTGGGAGTTCTTTAGGCTGTCGACTTAACTGTAAATTAACTTGTTCAAGATGATTATCATAAATATGCACATCACCAAAAGTATGTATAAACTCTCCTGGCTCTAATTTACAGACTTGAGCTACCATTTTTGTTAACAGTGCATAAGAGGCTATATTAAAAGGCACACCTAAAAATACATCTGCACTACGTTGATAAAGTTGGCAGGATAACTTGTTATTGATAACCATAAATTGAAATAAAGTATGACAAGGGGGCGGGGCATGGTTATGATCTTTAATTAATTCTTGTATTTCACCAACATTCCAACCACTAACAATTAATCTTCTAGATGTAGGGTCATTATTAATTAAGTCTATTAAATTCTGGATTTGGTTAATTTCTTCCCCATCTTTATTTTCCCAGCAAACCCATTGTTTTCCATAAATTGGGCCTAATTCACCCCATTTTTTAGCAAAATCCTCACTTTCTTTTATTTGCTTAACAAATAACTTAAGCTCTTCTTTCCAAGCTTCTGAATAGCGCTTATGCTTTTTATCTAGACCGTTTTGCTCTAGATAGACTTGATATGCCCATTCATTCCAAATACTTACATCATTATCAACTAAGTATTTTATATTAGTATCACCTCTTAGAAACCAAAGTAGCTCATAAGCAATAAACTTAAAGCTAACTTTTTTAGTGGTAAGAAGTGGAAAACTTTGTGATAAATCAAAACGCATTTGATAACCAAAGATACTAGTTGTTCCAATACCAGTCCGGTTTGATTTTTTTTCACCTTTGTTAAGAATACAGTTTAATAAATCTAAGTATTGTTGCATAAGCCCATTATTTCTATTGAGATAAAAAGGATATATGATAGCTAAGGATTGTATTTTAGACCAGCCGCAAACGCCCTTCAGGGATGGGCGTTTGTGGCTTGGCATGGACTAGGCATTTGTGGAAGGGCGTTAAATTTATTTATCTCCTACAATTATAAAAGGTGCCCAATAATAAGGAGCTTGCCAGCGTTTTTGTTCCCAAATTGCGATCTGAGCGTTTCTTAGTGCTATACTAGGTTGAGGTTGTTTGATTAACTCCTGATAAAACTTACTCATTAGCTCACCTCTAGCATCATCTTTTACTGTCCAAAGGCTTAGCATTGTTTGTTTTGTTCCAGAATAACTTAAGCCACGAGTTAAAGCATAAAACCCTTCAGCGCGAATATTACGCCCTAAGGTTGTTCCACCAGCACTAATAACTAAGAGTTGTGATGTAAGATTAAAATTATATAAGTCTTTTAGTCTTAAGAAATTATCTTGTTCTTGTGCTTCATTATCAAAGAGTGAAAAGGTAATACCTGATATAGCTGGGTTTTTACTATTTATAAAAGCATATGTGCTTAAGTGGGTAATAGAATATTGTGATAGTTCTTGGTTAAGAGTTGAGTTACGGTTAAATTCAACCCCTAAAGTTTGTTTAACTTTTTCTGCTCCTAACACAGTAGTAATTTGTTTAGTTTCTACGTCAGATAAAGGTAAACGGGGAATTCTATAGCTATTATTAAGTATGTCTGTATCATCAGCAGCACGATAAGCTAGCTCTACAGAAAGCCTTGCAGGATCTTTAAGTGATTTTAAGATATCGGTAGCAACAGTATTTTCTTGTCTAGATTTATTTCTTTTTCCCTTAAATCTCTCATCATCAATAGATAGAAAAGGATCAGCAAAAAGCGCTACTTTAATTCCATTAGCTTTTATTTTAGCTTGCTCAGGGCTTGAAATAGTTAATGATAATGCAGATGGTAAGGTAACTATTTCATGATTAATTAGTAATGGGGTTTTCTTAGCCTCATTTGCTGGATCAACCAATGCTGCAAAAGGAATAAAATGAAGCGCTCCTTCACCAACAATCAAAAGCTTAGCTTTTCCTAGTTTGTTAGCTATAGGTTTTAATAGTATTTGACTTAAACTGTTGGCTAATTCTTCTACTTGTGGATCTGCTTCAGCTATTGAAGGACGTTGATCAATTGCCTTTGTTTGAAAATATTTTATCCTAGAATTACGTGCAGATAGACATAAATGGAATTTTCTTGCTAATTCTTCTATGTCCACTCGGTTTGGTAGCTCAAAACTTTCTACTTTATTTGCTTTTACTAACCAAAGATAACTACGTTGTTCTCCTAGCCAATATTCTAGTAAAAGAGTATTTTCTCCTATTTGTTTTTGTAATGTATTTATATTTATTTGGTCAGGATACATTAATTCTGCATAGCGAGGGTGTTTTTGCTTTATTTCAGTCTGTATTTGTTTATATTCACCAGAAAATTTTTCTAAGTCTTTAGTAATATTTCCTATTTGTGCAGGACTATAATCAGCACTAAGCAATTTCATTTGACTACGAATTTTATTTCTAATTAATTGATTTACCTTGCGTTCTTGCGCTAGTAATTGTGGTGAAACTTCGTTAATTGTAGGGCGAATATTAGCTAAAATGTCTTGTAGAAAACGTGATCTAGCCTTTTCATTTACTTGAAAAGCTTGTTTATCATAACCTGCTTCAGGTTTGTTTTTATGAAGTTGCATCAAGACATCAATATAAAGATCAAAATAACTACGTAGGGTAGTAAAATTAAATTCACGGATTTCTTGTTCAGTGATTTTTAGTGTTGGAGAGTCAACAATTTTTAATGCTGCTTCAATTTTGGTTTTTGCCTCGTTTAAGTCTCCTGAGTCCCTAGCAACACTAGCCAAGCCATAAAGCATTGCTGCTTCACCACTTCGATAACCAAGGCCACGAAAAATATCTAATGCTTTTTGGTAATTTTCTTTGGCTTTTTCCTTAGCCATTTCCTTTTCACCAGAATTAAATTGCACTAGACCAATGTTACTTAAAGCAATAGCTTCTCCACGTTTATCATTAAATTTTAGGAAAATATCTAGTGATTGATTACCTTGCTCAATAGCCTTATCAAACTCTTTAGCAAATAAATATACAGCAGAGATACCTAAGCGAGTAAAAGCTTCTGCTATAACTTCATTTTGTTCACGATATTTTTCTATCGCTTTGTTATAGCTATCTAAAGCCTCATCTTTCTTTTCTAAAGCTGCATAAACTAACCCTATGCTAGCTAAAGTATTTGCTTCGCCCTGTTTATCATTGGTGGTACGAAAAGATTCTAATGTCTGTTGATAGCTACTTAGAGATTCTTCAAACTCACCAAGTAAATAAAAAGCATTACTTAAACTAAAACGAGCGGTGGCTTCTGCGTTAAGGTTGTTTATTGCTTGATAGGCAGCAATTGCTTGGTAGTAGCATTCTATAGCTTTGAAATAATCTCCAGTGGAAACTTTTGCATTTCCAATAGCTGCTAAAGTGTAGCCCTCTCCATAACGGTTTTTTACTTCTATCCAAAGAGGGAGAGATTGTTCATAGTAATTTAAGGCTGTTTGATAGTCGTCTATTATGTAGTAAACGCCCCCAATCGCTAGTAAAGTGGCTGCTTTACTATATTGCTCTCCTAATTCTGTCCAAATAACTAGAGCTTTTTCATAGTTTTCAATAGATTTAAAATTCTCATTTAATGAGTAATAACAAAGCGCTAACCCACGTAAACACTTGGCTTGTTCTTTTCTATTTTCTGCTATTTGGAAAAGTTCTAGGGCTTGTTCATAGTTTTTAATTGCTTCTAAAAACTTTTCACGATTTCCTTGTGCATAGGCAATATCACCTAATACTTCTAATTCACGCCCTTGGAGTAAAGAACTATCACGTTTTGTTGATGGGCGTTGCTCTTGTATTTTGATTTGATAACGTCCTAGCGTTGGTTTATCTTCAACTATCTGTACTTGTAATTGATAATCTCCTTCTGTATCAGCAATCATTACTAAAGCTTCTTGCCCATCTTTTTTAGTCACATCATTAACATCAGCTAATTTATGTCCATTAGGATCAGTAACCGTAATTGTTACATCAATACCAAGTTGATCAACAGTTACTAACAAGAAATCACTTTTCTTTAATGCTACTGAATATATATGAGGTTCTTTAGTTGGTAATAAACGCTCTATAGGTTTATTAGGCTCAAGTACTCTAGGGTTTTGGCTAGCAGTCGTTTTAGCATAGCTAGCAGTAGAAAAAATTAGTATTAAGCTAATAAACACTGAAAAAACTAAATAATGATAAGGGTTTTTAGATAGAACTCTCTTATTAACAAGTAATAGTGTTGCGGCCATAACATTTTTCCTTGATTTTATGATTTTATAATTAGCCAATTGTATGTACTTATGACTAGGTTGTGAACTTAGAACCCATTAATTGATTTTTGTTCCCATATTTTAGTAATCAAACACAAACCCCATATTTTTAACAGGGCAGACACCTTGGTCTGCCCCTATAGTAAATTAATTTTTCCCCTTGACAATCTAGGTATCATTTTGGCATTCTTCCCCTAGATATCCTAGGAAGGAAACCCTATGTCTGATAACCGATTAGAATTATTACAAGGAACTTTAGATATGTTGGTATTGAAAGTGCTTTCTCGTAAAGAGTTGCATGGTTATGGTATTGCCCGAAGGATTCAAGAAATCTCTGAAGATATATTAAAAGTAGAAGAGGGTTCGCTTTATCCAGCGCTTTACCGTATGGAACAAAAAGGTTGGATAGAATCTTCTTGGGGACTGTCTGATAACAATCGTCGAGCTAAATACTATCACTTAACCACAGTTGGAGAAAAACAGTTAGAACTAGAAACTTCTACTTGGGAAGCCCTTTCTTTTGCCATTGCTAGAGTTATGCAAACAGCCTAATAAAATTTAATAAATAAATACAACTTATTTATTTATATAGGCTTGGTGCATTAAATGGAGGTAGTAATGTCCTGGTGGAAACAATTATTACAAGGTTTATGGCGTAGGAATGAAATTCATAATGAAATAGACGAAGAGCTACAATTTCATGTCGAAATGCGAATTAAAGATAATATCGCTCTAGGCATGACAGAAAAACAAGCAAAAGCCAATGCCTTAAAGCGTTTTGGTAATATGCAAAAAGTAAAAAGTAATTGTCGTGAAGTTCTAGGAGTTGAAATGATAGAAAACTTAATTCAAGATTTTCGTTATGGCTTACGTATGTTACTAGCTACACCCAGTTTTACTATTGTTACTCTATTAGCCTTAGCATTAGGAATTGGTGCTACTAGTGCTATTTTTAGTATGGTTAATACAGTAGTCCTAAAGCCCTTACCATTTAAATCTCAAGAAGAGCTAGTATTAATTTGGGAAACTAACCCTCTTAGTGGTCATGATCAAGTAGAGGTTTCATATCAAAATTTTCTTGATTGGCAAAAACAAAATCAAGTTTTTGACCAAATTGCAATTCTTCCCTCAGTTAATTTTGATTGGACAATGAAAGGTAAAGAAGAACCTCAACAAGTAACAGGAATTTTTGTTTCTGCAAACTTTTTTTCTTTGCTTGGCTCAAAACCTATTTTAGGAAGAGATTTTACCCCTGAAGATGAAAAACAAGGAGCAAGTTCAGTAGCAATTATTAGCTATGGTTTATGGCAAAGGCAATTTGGCAGTGACTCAAATGTTATTGGCCAAAAACTACTTCTTGAAGGCGACTCAGTTAATATTATTGGTGTTATGCCACAGGCTTTTGACTTTCCAAGCGGTGTAGAAATTTGGGTTCCATTAATTTCAACTCCTGGTGATTGGACACAAAAACGAGAATTTAGAGTATCAAGAGCAATTGCCCGTATTAAATCAGGTGTTAGCTTGGCAAATGCTCAAAGTGATATGAATAGAGTGGCTCAAGGGTTAGAACAAGAATATCCTGAAGCAAATAAAGGCTGTGGCGTTAGATTAATCCCGCTAACTAATGTAATTTTTGGTAGCGATAAACCAGCCTTACTAGCAATGTTAGGTGCAGTTGGACTAGTTTTACTAATTACTTGTGCTAATGTTGCTAACCTTTTACTAGCTCGTGCTGGTAGTAGGCAAAGGGAATTTGCTATTCGTGTTGCATTAGGAGCAGGGCAAATTCGCTTAATCAGACAACTTTTAACTGAAAGCTTATTATTAGCTTTAGTTGGTGGCACAATAGGGCTATTTATTGCATTTATTGGAATTAAAGTATTAGTAGCTTTAGCACCGGTTGATATTCCTAGAATTAATGATGTTACTTTAGATGGACAAGTCATAGCATTTACTTTTGCTATTTCTTTATTAACCGCAGTACTTTTTGGTCTAATCCCTGCTTTTCAAGCTGCAAGAGTTAGCGTCAATGAATTTCTTAAGGAAAGTGGGAGTAGGCTCTTTGGTAATATACATGCCAACTATTTACGTAACTGCTTGGTAATAGTTGAAGTAGCTTTTGCTGTTATTTTAATGGTTGGAGCAGGTTTGATGGTTCGTAGTTTTAATAAGCTACAAAATGTAGATGCTGGCTTTAACCCTAAAAATGTACTGACTTTAAGAGTTGCGCTTAATCAAAGCAAATATACAGACAAAAATAGTTATAGACAATTCTTTAGACAACTTAATCAAAAAGTTAAAGAACTTCCAGGTATAGAATCTTCTGGTGCAGTCTTGATGCGACCTTTGTCTGGCACTGTAGGTTGGGATTATCCTTTTACTGTTCAAGGGCAAACCTTAGCTGAACATAAAACTAACCCACCTTCTAATTTTGAAACTGCTAGCCCTAATTATTTTCAGACTATGGGAATACCCATATTAAAAGGACGAGATTTTACTGATGATGATAAAGAAGATACAGCTTTTGTAGCTATTGTTGGTGAGTCTTTTGCTAAAAAATATTGGCCTAATCAAGACCCTATAGGGAAAAGTATAAAAATTGGTGCGCCAGATGAGGCAAGATTTCCTTGGATGACTGTTGTAGGGGTGGTCAAAGATGGCCGATACCGAGAATGGGAAGCTACTAGAATGGATCTCTATATGCCTTTTCCACAACATCCTCAATATCGTATGGATTTTGTCCTTAAAACTAAAGGAAATCCACTAGCGTTAGTAAAAGATTTTAATAATGCAGTCTATGAAATTGATAAAGACCAGGCTATTTCTGCTATTACTACTATGGAAGAACTAGTTGCAGGTACATTATCTCGTTCTCGTTATAATATGTTTTTGTTTAGCCTATTTGCTTTCTTGGCTTTAGCTCTTTCAATGGTAGGTGTTTATGGGGTTCTTTCTTATATAGTGTCACAACGTACTCAAGAAATAGGCTTACGTATTGCACTAGGAGCAAGTGAAAAAGATATTTTAACTTTAGTTTTAGGGCAGGGGTTAAAAGTTGTAAGTATAGGAATTCTATTAGGATTAGTCGTAGCCTGGGGATTTAGCCATTTACTTAGCAGTTTGCTTTATCAAGTAACAACTACTGATCCTATTACTTATTTATTGATTCCTATAGGTTTAATGTTAATTGCCTTTATTGCTTGTTATCTTCCTGCGCAACGAGCAATCAAAGTCGATCCTTTAGTAGCCTTGCGATGTGATTAAACAGTAGGGGCGAATAGTTTGCCCCTCTTAATCTCTCCATAATTCCTGTAAAGAAGCACAAAGTAAAACCACTATACCTAATTCAACACCAAGTAAACTAAAAATAAAAAATAGCAGTAGCGCTATTGTTATAAATAGTAGTGCTGTACGCATAAAGCCTCCACAACACAGTTTTCTAGTTAAACACTTTTTGTAGGAAGAAGGTTCAAATGGTTATTCTCGTTCAGGTTTATGGCCACAACTAGCACAGAATTGCCAATTGCGCCCAAAGGCTTTTCCACAATGACGACATTCTGTTTTTAAGCAGACTCGACAATAAGGGCAAAACTTTTGTTTTTCATTTACAGCTTGATGACATTCTGGGCAACTAGTAGCCAATACTCTACCAATAAGTAAATATAGTAGTAATCCTGCTAGATTAGTTGCTCCGACTAGGGTTGTCCAGCGTCCTGCATGTCTATAGCGGCCTTTTGAGTCATACCAAACATAGGTAGGAACAAAAAAAATCAGAAAAGAAATGATCATTAATAAAACTTGATAAAGTATGCTTAATGCTTGTTCATGACCCCCAGGAGCATTAATTGCCAGTACCCAAGAAAGCACACCAGGATTATTATTAATCCGATTTTCTAGCTCTAATGGATCCATAGTCCAAGTAGGCTGACTACTTTTATCTATAAAATCTGCTAATAAAATATCTTGTTGTGTGGCAATAACTTCCACTGTAGTAGGTAACCAAGAGTCTTTTTCTTGCTTTTCTGTACTAATATTTCCTGGCAAAGGTACTATGTGTAAATTACTAGTATGTAAATAGAATTTAACATAAACAGGCACCTTTACCCCTGAAATTATAATTCTTTCACGTTGTTTAATAGCAATAGAGTCTAAAAGGGCTGAAAAGCGTTGATTATTTAATAATGATTCTTGTGTTTCTAGTTTTATACTACCTCGTAGAGAATCAAGATTTTCTAAGACTCCTGGCCAAAGCTCTAAAGCTTGATTAATTGCTGCCATTCCTCGTTTATAAGATTGAGCTTTATTAAAACGTACTAAAAGTAGATAGCTACATAGACATACTACTAGCAAGATAAGTAGGGTGATTAAAGTTCTACGTAATAGGACTAGAAAAGTACTGTCTTCGTTCATATTTCCTCACTACAACTAGGACAATAATTCCAGCGTATATCAACAGGGTTAGAACATCGTGCACAATTGCGTTTTAAGGCAAAATTACAAAAAGGGCAAAAAAGATAATCATCTTTTACACTACGTTTGCAATTTGTACAGCTACTTCTAGAAGGTAAGTGTAGGAGTCCTAAAATTAGTAGAGCATAAGCAGCACCAATAACTAGGCTTAATCCAGCAAAATCAGAGGCACGATTAGCACTAGCGCCAAACTGTAAGGTGATTAACATAGTTAGCACAGTTCTCACACTAAGTGCTTTTAACATCAGTGAACTATAAATAGCTAGACCTAAAATCGACATTATTAATACCAAAAAACTAGCAGTAATTTTGTGTGTAGAGCGATAAACCCAAGCAGCAATTAAAAAAACTGTAACAAAAGCTAAAAACTGACAAAGCCTAACTAGAAACTTTAACCAGTCTTCATAATGTTTCCATTCTGTATGTAGATAAAAGAACACTCTTGCCCGACGTTCTTTAGTCATTGAGTCTGGAAATGCAGTTTCTAAAATTAACCCATTAGCTGTAATTAACTGAGATTGTTCTAGTTGCTGCAAAGTAATTCTAGTCTGTAATTCAGTAGCTTTAAGGCTAGTATCTACAGGGGGTGACCAGTACCACTCTACAGGGCGAACAATATCACGTTCAAATAACACTATTTCAATATGAGCATTAATACTTCCTTGACCATAAGTTCCTGCTAAAGGAAAAGTATGAGCAGTAGTAATTTCTTGCATTAATTTTTGAATTTTACTGTTGACCTCTAATTTACTGGATTGAGCAAGCATGTCTGCTATAGGTGTATGTAACTCTTCAACAGATTTTTTAAATTGTGGCCAACGATTTTTTAGCAGTGGTGAATCAGATGCAACCCTTTGTACAATAATACTTTCTACAGCATTACGCACAATTACTAGTGCAGTAGTAGAAAGCACTAATAGCGCTAGGCTAGCTAATACTAACTTGCCAAGTGATAATCCTAGCGTAGGGAGTTGCTTTTGATTTGCCATTAGACATTATTGTGAATAAGGAAATATTTTTTGTAAATAGATGAAAAATATAAAACATCATTGTCCGAATTGTCCAAATGAATAAAACCTAAAACACCATTTAATTTAGGGGCAGACCTGTCTGCCCTCTTTCCTCTTATATAAGGGCAGACACGGGTCTGCCCCTACGGTTGGATAAATTTTTATTTAGTGTTTTTGGCTTTACGTTTCATTTGTGCTAAGCCTGTTGCTAATATAGCTATTCCAGCTAGAGCACTTATAGAACTAATAACTAATGAAGTAGTTATTGCCCCATAATAATTAAGGACACTAAGAGTTGTTCCTAGGCCAAGCATTATTACACCAGCAAGAATCAAAATAACATAATTATTTCGACTTAATACTTCTGGAGCGCTAGCAGGTTGAGCTAAACGTTCTAGGCTATATTGTAGTGCAAGGCTAGGTTCAATCTTAGTTGCTAGTGAAAGTGACCGAAACTCACCAATAACTAGTTGGTAACTATTTACTTCTTTTGCACAAGGCGAGCATTGGCGTAAATGGTTATCAATGCGGCGTTTGGCAAAATCTGATAAACGGTCACACAAATAGTCATCTAATTGTTGCTCTAGATTCTGACATTCGTTCATCTCGTTCATCTCGTTCATTGTCTATTATACCCATGCGTTTACGTAACGCTTTTAATGCATAGAATTTTCGTGATTTTACTGTACCAACAGAACAGTTTAATAAATCTGCAATTTGTTGATTTGTCCAACCTTCAATAAAACTAAGTTCTAAAACTAAGCGATGCTCATCACTAAGGTCTTGCATCAAAGACTGTAGCTTTTGAAAATCTACTTGCTGATCCATTGCACTACATTCTTGAACTCGATCCCACTCATGTAACTCTACTGGGTTGCGTTTACGTGCTATTTCATTGCGCCAGAGATTTAGTGCAATAGTATAAAGCCAAGTACTAAATTTTGCTGTTGCTTGGTAACGAGATGCAGCATTAACTACCCGAAGAAAAGTTTCTTGGACAATATCTTCTGCTGATTCTCGTGAACCAGTGCGACGGTAAATAAAGTTGAGTAAGCGATGTTGGTGGCGGTTGACTAATTCTGAAAATGCAGCAGTCTCACCTCGACCAAAACGTGTCATCAAATTTTCATCAGAAAACACTGTTAGATCCTCACAGTTTATTCTTAGTTATTTCAAAGGGTTGCATATTTGTAAACCAACTAACAAGAAAAAGGTTCAACTTATTAAAAAAATTTTGCAACTTAATTATAAGAATTGAATGTAAGTTTTAATATATAGATATATTATCCGTAACTTTGCGAGGTTTTTTCTTTCTAATTTCTTAGATATTTATTAAAATTAGCCCACTTTACCAAAATTAATTTATAAAAACTAATTAGACTATAGGAGAAGTTTTTCAAGAGGTATATAAGATGACAAAAAAATATGCAATATTCTTAGCGTTGGTAGTAGGATTACTAGCTACGCTAATTAGTTGGCAATGGCAAGTAGAAGCCCAATCGCAAGAGGGTAAAAGCTTACAACAACGCGCTAAAGAAGCAGCTAAATCTAAAGAAGATCCGCTAGAGAAATTTACAGAAGAAGAATTAGAAAGATTAGATCTAGCTAAAAAACGTGGTAAAGCTCTTTATCAACAAAGACTTTTTCCATTTGATACTTACCCAGTAACAAAACATTTAGAAGCTTTTAGACATGTTCAATCTAATAATATTAAGCCTTTAGTTGAAAGTAATGTTGTAGAACCATTAAAAGCTATTGGTCCTGCACCTATTACTAATGGCCAAACAACAGGTTTTAGTGTAAGGACAAATGTTACTGGACGAGTTGCTAGTTTAGCTATTGATCCTCGTAATGCTAATACTTTTTATTTAGGCGGCGCTCAAGGAGGAGTTTGGCGTTCTATGGATGCTGGACAAACTTGGACCCCTTTAACTAATGATGCTCCTACACAGGCTACAGGAGCAGTTACAGTTGATCCTAGTAACTCAAATACAATTTATGTTGGTACTGGAGAAGGTAATTTATCTGGTGATACATTTTTTGGAATGGGAATACTTAAGTCTACTGATGGTGGAAGTACTTGGAGGCAATCTGCTGCAGATACTTTTGCTGGTTCTGGAATAAATAAAATTGTTGTAGATCCTCGCAATTCAAATATTGTTTATGCCTCAGCTACAATAGGCTTTGCAGGCGTTTCTGGCAATACTGGGCCACAAGTAACAGCTAATGGTATTTTTAAGTCTACTGATGGTGGGCAAACCTTTGCCACTTCATTAAGACTTACTGGTCAAATCTCTGTTGGTGCATTTGGTTATGATATAGAGATGGATCCAAATAATAGTAATATTCTTTATGCTACTTTAGAAGCTGAAGGTATTTTTAAGACCACTAATGGCGGACAAAGTTGGACTAAACTTGGAGGAGGACTTCCAACTAGAGATTTTGGCCGCTCAGATATAGCACTACATCGTGCTAACTCTAATATTATTTATGCTTCTTTTGAAAGTTTGCGTACTGGAGATATTTTAGATTTCTATAAATCAACAAATGGTGGTGATAGTTGGTCATTAATAGGCAAACCTCGTGGTGATTTTACTTGCCAATGTTCTTATGACCAAATAATTGAAGTTGATCCAACTAATCCTGACCAAGTTTATTTTGGTGGTGTAAGTTTTTATCGTAGTACTGATGGTGGACAAAATTGGTCAGATATTGGTTCAAGCCTACATGCTGATTTTCATGCATTTGCTTTTACTCCAGGTAACCCTAGAAGAATTATTGTTGGAAATGATGGTGGGGTATGGCTAAGTACAGATGGTGGAAATACTTTTAGTAACATCAATGGTAACTTAACATTAACTCAATTTCAAAGTGTTGCTATTCATCCAACAAATCCAAATATTACAATTGGTGGTACTCAAGATAATGGCACTAATATGTATACTGGTAACTTAGTTTGGCAACATGCTGATGATGGTGATGGTGGTTTTTCTAGAATTGATCAACTAACTCCAGGCACTATGTATAGCACTCGTTTTAATATACCAGGTGTATTAGTTGGGCCTTTCCGTTCTGATTCTGCTGGTGCTCTAGGTTCTTGGAGAGTTATTCGCACAGGTATTAATCAAAGTGATGATGTGATTTTTTATGCTCCAATGGAACTAGATAATATTAAGCCTAATACACTTTATTTTGGTACTTTCCGGCTTTATCGTACTACTGATAAAGGTGATAGTTGGACGGCTATAAGTGGCCGATTAACTAAACAAACTCGTCAAGCTATTTCTGCAATTGGAGTTGTAAGTGGTGGCTCTACCATTTATACAGGTTCTTCTGATGGTGCAGTATTTGTAACTAAAGATAATGGGGCAACTTTCCAGGATGTTACAGATAATCTTCCACAAAGATATATTTCTGATGTTTCACCAGATCCAAAAGATCCTAATACAGTTTATGTTTCTCTTTCAGGTTTTCGTAGTGGACATGTGTTTAAGAGCACTACAGGCGGAGGTAATTGGCAAAATATAACTGGAAACTTACCAGATGTTCCAGCTAATGCTTTAGCCGTAAATCCAACAGACTCTAAAAATATTTTTGTTGGTACAGACCTTGGTTTATTTGAAACTATGGATGGTGGTAATAATTGGAATCGTGTTCCAGGAATGCCAATGGTGGCAGTTTTTGATATTGCAATAAATGCAAATATGGGACTTCTACGTTTAGCTACTCATGGACGTGGTATGTATGAAACTAGAATTTCTACTACTGCTCCAGGAACTCCTGATTTTACTTTAGCTGTAAATCCTGCTAGCCAAAATGTAAATGCTGGTTCTAGTACAACCTTTACTGTTAGCAATCAAGTTACTAATGGATTTAATGGGACTGTTTCACTTAGTGCAACAACAGGTCAACCTTCAGTACAAACTAGTTTTGCTTCAACTAGCATTGCTGCTGGTGCAAGTACTACTTTAACCGTTACTACTTCAGCTAATACCCCTAGTGGGGCTGTTAATATAACTGTTACAGGTACTTCAGGACAAATTGTTAGAACTCAAATGGTAAGTATTAATGTAATGGGTAAACCTAATGCTGCACCAAGTATTACACCAATACCTAATCAAACTGTACTAGCTGGAAAAAGCCTAACTGTAAAACTTGCAGCTAATGATCCTGATGGCAATCAAGGATTAAGATTTTCTATAGCTGGTTCATCATCATTTACTAGTATTATGGATGATGGTGATAATAATGATGGAACTACTAATTTAGTTATTGCAATTCCTGCAACAACTGCTCCTAATACTTTTACTGTTTCAGTAGCAGTAACAGATCCTGGTGGACTTACTGCTTCAACTAGTTTTAGTGTTAATGTTTTACCAGCAATAACTATTAACAATGTAAGCTTTACTAAACCGCTTCTATCTATTACTGGTTCAGGCTTTGGTACTAGTGGGGCAAAAGTTTCTGTTAATGGTCAAGATATTAGTACCTTAATTACTGGTTTGACAGATACATCTATTACTCTAAAAGGTAATAAGAAAAAGCTTAAACTTGTAAAAGGTAATAATTCTGTTGCTGTAACTAATAGTGCTGGAGTGACAGTTAGCACAATGTTTACTTTTTAATTCCTAAGTTTTTAGTTAATAAAGAAAGGCTAGAGGTGCTCTCTAGCCTTTTTCTTTTTCTAAGTTAATTTCCTAGAGAAATAGATATCACCTTAACTACTTTTCCTGGTAAATTTCTATTTTTATTTATAACAAATCAATTGACCAAATAAACAGGCATAAACATGGGCAGAGATCCACAAGATCCAATAATTGGACGAACATTAGCAGATTTTTTGGTTAAAGAAAAACTAGGTGAAGGTGGCTTTGGGGCAGTTTATAAAGCTAACCAAATTACTCTTGGACGTGAAGTTGTAATAAAAATCCTTCATACTAAACACCGTACTAATCAAGAAATAATAGAACGATTTAAGCGAGAAGCCCATTTAGCATCAAGACTTGAACATCCTTACAGTGCTCATATTTATGCTTTTGGAGCAGAAACAGATGGACTACTTTGGATTGCTATGGAGTATGTTGCAGGTACTCCACTAAATGAAATACTTAAGTCTCAAGGAGCTTTACCATTAGAAAAATTTGTCCCACTGTTAGATAAAATTTGTGAAGTAGTTCACACAGCACATGAATCAGGGATTGTTCATCGTGATTTAAAACCTGCTAATGTAATGGTTATTTCTAGGGCAGGGCGCTTACTTCCTAAACTCCTAGATTTTGGTATTGCAAAAAGTTTTGAGTCTGTTAAACCTATTGCAAATTCTAGTAAAACAATAATAAATCAACATGATAATCAAACAAATATTACTCGAAATCCAGTAATAAATGCTCTTGAAGAGGAAACCACAGTCAAAATTTTACCTAAAGAAGAGCAACCTTCTTTGGATAAAGCAAATGGGCCAGATGCAACTCAAAGCGATCCAATAATAAATCAACAGAATATTCCTGGTAAATATACTGTAGCCATTAATCCTGAACAAACAGATGGAAAACAACAAGAATTTCTAACAGAAGGGATAATGGGTTCTCCTCGTTATATGTCGCCTGAACAGTGGGAAGGGGCAGCTAAAGCAGATGCTCGCAGTGATATTTATGCTTTAGGGGTTATGGTTTATGAATGTCTAACTGGTAGAGCGCCTTTTTTAGACACTGGACATGCTGCTTTGATGAGAGCACATATGTTAACGGCTGTGCCTACTTTAGGCGGTAAATTTCCTAGTGTGTTAGACACAATAATTAGTAAGGCTATGGCAAAAGAGCCTATAGAGCGTTATCAAACAGCCTTAGAGCTTGCCACAGCCTTTCGTTCTGCTGCAGGTTTTAGCCAAGAACCTCAATCACTCCCTCAATTAAATGAAGAATTACAAGATAAACTAATTACTACTGCTCCTAGACCACTAGCCGAAGCCGTTGCTAATCTTGCTTCAGCACGTAATCTTTATCAAAGCAAAGATTTAATTGTAAGAGTCTTACAAATCCTACTTCGTTATTTAGGCTTACTCTCTCTAGTAACTTACTCTAGGGTTAGAAATGAGCAAAGACTCTCAACTATAGTTTCAAACTTGCTTAACCAGCTTTATAAACAGGGTCTTAGCGAAGAACAATGGTGGGAATTAACCTATGAGCTAGCTCAACCATTTGCTAAACAAGCAGATATTCACCCTATTCCAGAATTAGTAACATTATTTTTTAACTCTGAGTCAGAAAAAGTTAAACAGCAAGTTAAAGAACTGCTGGACTTAAAACAAACTTTTGCTCTAACAGGTTCGGTTTCAGAAGAGCAACTTTTACCAGAAATAGAAAAATTTATTGGCTTGATGACAAAGCTATTAAAAAACTTAACCTGGTTAAGTAGCTATTCATTAGTTATTGCTAGAGAACAAATGGTAGAAAAATTAATGGGAGCCATTAGACAAAGCTATTCTCTAGAAATTAAAACTAAAAAACTTCCTATAGACCAATTAGCGTTAATAGATTCAACCGGAAACCTAGTAGTTATCCTATCACCATTAATACAATTTTTATCTCCTAGTATTGGTAGTGCTAATGAAATTTTTTTCCTAGAGCGTAATGGTCGCCGAGGAGCAAAACTAATTGCTTGGCCAACAGGTTTTGAACATGAAAATGAAAAACCTTGGGAATGGTTAAGGGAGAATTTTTTAGCAGTAGCAGAAACAGGACAAATTACACAATTAGAAGAAAAGTCGCCTTACTTAGGGTTGACGGCTTTTTCTCCTGATGATGCAACGATGTTTTTTGGACGTGAAAGAGAAACAACAAGTTTTCTAAATAGATTGCGTGTACAAAGTTTACTTGCTGTTATAGGGCCATCTGGGGCAGGGAAAAGCTCTTTTGTTCAAGCAGGTGTTATTCCTGGACTACCTGAAAATTGGCAAAGTATTACGCTTCGCCCTGGATCATCTCCTTTAGCTACACTATCAGCAAAATTATCAAAGCTAGGAATTGAATTTCCAGACTTAAAAGCTACTCTACAAAAAGATATAAAGGCTTTAGGTAAAGCATTACGCCAATTTGCCTTAAAAGAAAAAACTTCTATTTTATTAGTAATCGACCAATTTGAAGAAATTATCACTCTTTGTTTAAATAAAGAAGAACAAAGGCTTTATGTTGAAGCAATAGTTTTAGCCACAGGTTTAGAGGAAGATCCTATTAGAGTTGTGCTAACAATGAGAGATGATTTTCTTGTACGTGTTAAAGAATTAGCAAGTCTTAAAGATAAACTTAGCCAAGGATTAGAGATTCTTACCACTCCTGCTGAAGCAGAACTACTAAGAATTTTGGTAGAACCAGCTAAACAAGTAGGTTATGAATTTGAAGATCCAGAATTACCACAAGAAATAGTTAAAGCTGTAAAAGGACAAACTAGCGCCTTGCCTTTACTTGCCTTTACTGCTGCAAAACTTTGGGAAAATCGAGATCGTCAGTTTAAACAATTGCGTCGTAAAGTTTATGAATTAATGGGAGGTGTTGGCGGCGCACTAGTTGGTCATGCTGAAGAAATGATGTTACAAATGACACAAACAGAACAATCACTTGTTAGGGAGGCTTTTTATCATTTAGTAACTAGTGAAGGTACTCGTGCAGTGCTTACACGACCAGAATTAGTACAACTATTAGGAAGAGCTAAAGATAGTGAAACAGTGATAGAAAAACTAATTTCCTCTAGACTTTTGGTTACTAATGAAGGGGAAAAAGGAATAGACCGTATAGAAATAGTACATGAAGCATTACTCTCTACTTGGCCACGTTTGGTTAAATGGCGACAAGAAAGAGCTGAAGGGGTAAGACTTCGGGATCAACTACGTGCTACGGCTCGTCAATGGCAAGAACGAGGTTGTCCTAAAGGCTTACTTTGGCGTGATGATGCTTTAGCTGAATACAAATTATGGCGTGAACGCTATCAAGGAAAATTAACAGAACTTGAAGAAGATTTTGGAAAAGCTAGTATTTTAGATGCTAGCCGTAGTCAGCGTATTAAACGACAACTACTAGTAACAGCTATTAGTATATTAGTTATAGGTTCATTAGTACTATTTTATCAACGTCAGCGCACACAAGAACAATTAATAGAAACTCTAGACCTTTATGAAGAACAAGGCCGACAAGAAATGCTTAAAGGTAATTTAGAAGGTGCATCGGTTTATTTAAGTACAGCTTACGCAAATGGTGCTAATACTCTTGCCTTACGCTATATGCTTACTGTAGCACTTGCTAAAGTAGAAAATCGCCTTTCAATAACACTTAATGGTCATACAAATTCAGTAACCAATGGAGCTTTTAGCCCTGATGATAAACTAGTAGTAACTGCTAGTACTGATAAAACTGCTCGTATTTGGCAGGTAGTTGATGGAAAAGAGCTTTTTGTATTATCTGGGCATAAAGACACAATAACATTTGCTCAATTTAGTGGAGATGGAAAATTATTAGTAACTGCTAGCCTAGATAAAACAGCATGTATTTGGCGGGCTTCTGATGGAAAACTCTTAACAACCCTAAAAGGACATACAGAAGCTTTAAGTAAAGCCATTTTTAGCCCAGATGGAAAACAAGTCTTAACAGCTAGTTATGATGGTACTGCTAAGATTTGGGATAGTGCTACAGGTAAATTGATCATTACATTAACAGGCCATCAAGGAGCTATTTATGATGTATGTTTTAATAAAAAAGGAAACCTAATTGCTACGGCTGGAGCAGATAAAACAGCAAAGGTTTGGAATAGCATGTCTGGCCGACTAATTAGCACATTAGCAGGGCATCAAGGGGCTGTTGTTAAGGTTGCTTTTAGTCCAATGGCAAAAATGCTAGTTACTGGTAGTACTGATAATATGGCAATGCTTTGGCAAACTGATGAAGGAAAATTAGTTAGCACTTTAGTTGGTCATCAAGGTGGAATTACAACAGTTAAATTTAGTCCAGATGGGAAGAATGTTTTAACTACTAGTGTAGATAAAAAAGCTTGTTTGTGGGATGTAAAAACAGGGAAATTAATAAATACATTAAATGGACATAAATCAGATATTACTGATGGTAATTTTAGCCCAGATGGTAAATTAATTATTACAAGTAGTTCTGATAATAATGTTAGAGTTTGGGAACCTAGTGATGGTAGATTTTTGGTAGCACTAGCAGAACATAAAGGTGCTATAGGTAGTTGTGTCTTTTCTAATAATGGGGAATCAATACTTAGCACTAGTGCAGATAATAGTGCAAAAATATGGCAAATAGGACTAGAAAAAAGATTACCAAATGAGATAGCTAAAATTGTAGAGCAGAAAGTGAACATACATTTAGAAGAAGGAAGATTAGTAACACAATCAACTAATAATGCTCAACAAGTTAAACAACAAAAAAATGAGAAAGTGCTAGATAATAAAATCAGCAAAAATACATATGTGGAAGATTTAGGAAATGGAATAAAAATAGAAATGGTCAGTTTAACAGGGGGATTATTTGAAATGGGATCCCCAAAAACGCAGAAAGATTACCTAAATGATGAGCTTTTACATAAAGTAAAAGTATCAGACTTTTATATTGGTAAATATGAAGTAACACAAGCACAATGGAAAGCTGTTGCAGCCTTACCAGCTATAAATATGTTACTTATTGCTGATCCAGCTAAGTTTAAGGGCGACAATTATCCAGTAGAGCAAGTAACCTGGGAAGAAGCAGTAGAGTTTTGTGTTAGATTATCAAAAGCAACAGGGAAAAAGTATTCCTTACCAACAGAAGCACAATGGGAGTATGCAGCAAAGGCTGGAAGTAGTAATGTATATCCAAACAATTTAGATGAATCAGCTTGGTATAATAAAAATTCAGAGGAAAAGACTCATATCATTGGCCAAAAGAAACCTAATGCTTGGGGGTTATATGATATGTTTGGAAATGTTTTTGAGTTATGTTTAGATTGGTATGGAGATTATCCTAGTGGTGAAATGCTGACAGATCCTAGAGGTCCAGATTCAGGAGATGAGCGAATTGCTCGTGGAGGTAGTTTTTTTATGTCACCTGAAGATTGTCGAACTGTATCTCGTGGTAATGCTGAGCCAACTATGCGTTATAACCATGTTGGCTTTCGCTTAGTTATGGATATAGGGCAAAAATAAGTTGACTTCATTTTATTTGTTCTTATCATTAGCAATTATAATTACTAATATATTTTTATTGGAAAAATAGTATGCAAAACAAACCTGTGATCGCTACCGCTCGCTTAATTGCAAAACCAGGAATGGAAGAAAGAGTTAAATTTGCACTTAAGTCTTTAATTGGTCCAACTCGTAAAGAAAAAGGCTGTATAAGTTATAATTTTTATCAAAGTACTTATGATAGCCGTTTGTTTATTTCTCATGAAGTATGGGAAAGTCATCAAGCTTTTGCTGAGCATCTAGAAACCCCTTATATCATAACTATGCAGGAACAAGGGGAACATCTTTTAGTTCAACCACTTGAAGTTATGTTTTTAGACTCTCTTGACTAACTCACTCAACTCTTTAGGGTAAATCTTTAGGGCTAGTAGGCTAGACTTATTATCAAAGCAGGGCTTTGAAAATCAAAAAGCCCTGCCTAACTAGGCTTATATTTTGGGACAAATTAAAGCATCTAGTAAAAATGTATGTAGCTCGTCTGTAAATGGGGTTAAGCGGTTTTCACCATCACGTAGGTCAGCTAGTAACCCTGTTTTTAAGTCTAAAACCTGTCCTTGCTCTTCATAAATTCTAGTTACAGCTTGCAGTTGTGCCGGATTATCACTAACAAAAGCTTGCCCCTTTGTAAATAAAGATAACCATTCTTGATACTTTTCATTAAGTTTAAGTATATCTTCTAGCGGGTCATCCTGGTTAGTAACTTGAAATACTCTTACTTCTACAGGATTTAATTGTCCATTTTTATCTATAAATAAATGTGTTCCTGCTTCTAATTGAGCTAATAAAAAGGCATGAGGGGCAGTAACTAAAACTACTTTATCTGTTTTATTTATCTTATCTATCTTATCTATTTTATCTGTATTGTTAGATAATATAAACTCCTTAGATTGTAGCCCTAGTTTATTATTAAATAGACGTATATAGCTTTCTTGTAAGGCTTTTTGAGGAGAGTTTTCTTTATCTTCTAATTGAGGAACTAGTGAATGAATATAAATAATAACTTGCTCAGATAAATTAAGA
>Ga0075163_10002619_pt1 | contig 24158 bp, 20 predicted proteins | sample JI1023141ADNA_FD_71478 | JGI IMG/M metagenome (GOLD analysis project Ga0075163, IMG submission 71478) | Wastewater effluent complex algal communities from Wisconsin, to seasonally profile nutrient transformation and Carbon sequestration -... | ecosystem: Engineered > WWTP > Effluent > Algae... | reverse complement strand
AAAGCCGCTTTACGACCAAATGCTTCAGCATCTTCAGGAAACAAGCGGTTTACAAGTAGAAGCAGGCATCTTCGGGGCAATGATGGACGTGGAACTTGTGAACGACGGACCCGTAACGATTTGGCTTGAGCGCGAGGCAGAAACGGTGTAAAATAGCACCTTCGGGAACTGATTAAACACCTTTGAATGTTGTAGCGTCATACGAACATTACCACTTTTTTTCATTTCTATTCGTATAGGTGTCACCATGAAACGTATCCTTGTCGTTGCTTGCTTTGCAATTATGCTTGCCGGCGTTGGTTCGTCATGTGCACAACCACGCGCTTTTGTGGGTGGTGGAGTCGCTTTTGGTCGTCCCGTTCCGCCGGGGTATTTCTACGGACCACGACGCGCTGTAATCATTCCGCCAAGAGTGTTCATTGCTCCCAGACCAAATGCTTTTGCTCCTCGGCAGTGGGGCACTTACGGTCGTGGACGCGGTTGGCGACGCGGCTGCTAAGAATCTTCATAAAATTGACTATTTTATGGGAAGTGCAAACAAACCCGCACCAGACGATGCAAAGGGTTGTTTGCACTTCAGTTTTTTTTGACACTTTTTTACAATACACTTATATGAAATACAAATTACTTGGCAGAAGTGCTATGCGCGTTTCCGAACTCTGCTTAGGCACGATGGGTTTTGGCGAAGAATGGGGCTGGGGCGCGTCGAAAGAGGCAAGTAAACAAGTCTTCGATGCTTTTGTAAAGGCAGGCGGCAATTTTATTGACACAGCAAACTACTATACTGCCGGAACCAGCGAAAAATATGTAGGCGAATTTATTGCCGACAACCGTGATTATTACGTGCTTGCCACCAAATATTCGCTTGGAATGAAGCGCGGCGACCCAAACTCCGGCGGCAATCATCGCAAGAACATGGTGCAAGCAGTCGAAGCAAGTTTGAAGCGCCTCGGCACAGATTACATTGACCTCTATTGGCTGCACGTCTGGGACTTTACCACACCCATAGACGAAATTATGCGCGGTCTGGACGACCTTGTACGCTCCGGCAAAATCCTTCATATTGGCGTATCTGACACTCCGGCTTGGCAGGTAGCTCGTGGCAACACACTGGCTGAACTACGCGGCTGGTCACAGTTCACGGCATACCAAATCGAGTACAGTCTTATTCAACGCACACCGGAACGAGAAATCATACCACTCTCACGGGCATTAGACCTTGCGATAACGCCTTGGGCACCGCTTGCCGGCGGAGCATTGACAGGAAAATATCTTCGCAATGACACCGGACGACTGAAACCGGACAGTGTGCGCCTGAACGACCGTAGCCAGACTATTACCCGTGAGGTAATGGCAATTGCAGAAGAAATCTGCTGTTCGGCAGCACAGGTGGCATTGCACTGGACGATGCAAGAGCGGGTGAATGATGAAATCTCGCGCGGTGTTTCGATTCCCATTGTCGGCGCAACAAAAGTCGGGCAGATTACCGATAATTTGGGGGCGGTGACTATCACGCTTTCCGATGACCACATGAAGCGACTTGATGCGGCAAGCACGTTTGAGCGTGGTTTCCCGCATGATTTCCTTGCCACAACAAATGTCCGCGACTTGGTTTCAAGCGGAATGTATAACGACATTGTGAATCATCACCGATAAGAATGGCAAACAGGCTCTATTTTTCCCACAAAAGTATTCCAAGAAAAATGTATTTTGCTTGCCATTTACGACCAGTGAATTTCATGATTATCAATTCCATTTTCACTCGATTTCCCGGAGAATCGTATGTCCATGTACACCGCACCACATCTGATATTGCCTAAGATTGAGAATTTGCACCAGATAGATACTTACATCGCCAATGGTGGCTATGAGCAGCTTCGCAAGGCGCTCAAACTCACGCAGGACGACGTTATCAACGAGGTAAAAAAATCGGGCTTGCGCGGGCGTGGCGGCGCGGGCTTTGCGACGGGCTTGAAATGGAGCTTCATGCCTAAAGGCGACATGGTGAAATACCTTGCCGTTAATGGCGACGAATCCGAGCCTGCATCCTTCAAAGACCGCCAAATCTTTGAGCATAATCCGCATCAACTTATCGAAGGTATTCTGATGGGCGGCTACGCAATGGGCGTTACGGCAGCGTACCTATACATTCGCGGCGAGTACCACAAGTGGGTGCGCATGATGGAAAAAGCTGTGGAAGACGCTTACGCAAAGGGCTTCATTGGCGAAAAAATGAAACAAACCTTTGGTACCGATTTCAAAATGGACATTGTTGTTCACAAAGGGGCAGGGGCGTATATTTGCGGTGAAGAAACGGCGCTGATGAGTTCACTCGAAGGCGACCGTGCATATCCTCGTGTCAAGCCGCCTTTTCCCGCGCAAAAAGGCTTATGGGCAAAACCAACGACGGTAAACAATGTTGAAACAATGGCACACGTACCGGCAATTTTTGCCCTCGGTGGTGAAGCATACAGCAAAATTGGTGCTCCCGGGCATACCGGCACCATCCTTTACGGTGTAAGCGGTCACGTGAACAAGCCGGACGTGTACGAAGCTGAATCGGGAATACTTCTGACAGACCTCATCCATGGTGCTCAATATGCCAATGGTGTTCCGGGCGGCAAAAAAATCAAAGCAGTTATTCCGGGCGGCTCTTCCATGCCTGTTCTGCGTGGCGATGAAATTGAAGGCGTGAAAATGGAAGAAGAATTCTTGAAGAAAATCGGTACGCACATCGGTACGGGCGGCGTTGTGGTCATGGACGAAGACACCGACCTTGTGAAAGTAACACTCCGCATTGCACACTTTTATCATCACGAATCTTGCGGACAGTGTACGCCGTGCCGCGAGGGGTGTGGCTGGATGGAAAAAATGCTCAAGCGCATCAGCAAAGGCGAAGCGACTTCGCAAGACCTCGACACTTTACTAAGCGTAGCCTCGAACATCGAAGGCAATACCATTTGCGCACTCGGCGATGCTGCGGCTTGGCCAGTAAAAGCATTCATTACTAAGTTCCGCGATGAGTTTGAAGCCCGCGTCAAGGCTTCACGCAGTTTCGTACCGCTCAATGTGGTTCACGGTGTGCGACATCGCGCAGAGAAGTTTGAAGTTATTGGCTAATTTGTAAGCGTTCAAGCGGCATTAAAAACTCGGCAACGACATTCTCCGATAAACGCAGCGCCCAAGCATCCGAGGCGCTGCGTTTTTTATTGGTCTGTTATGCAAAAAAGGTGCAAATTCGTTTCGCAGTAAACGTTTTTGCGGGGAGAAACGTCGAATCAATATTCCTCAATTACCCCAAGCATTGCTTTTCTTGGAGATACAACATGATGTGGAAAGTCCTTGCCGGCGTGTGGTTTATTCTTGCTGGCTTTATTGTTGGTGTGTGGTTCGCTCATGGCAGTCAAATACTGACAAAAGACAAAGTACAAGTCGTCACAAAGCGCGTCAATCCTACATTTGGCGTGGAAGAGGAAATTATTGAGTGGAAGCCTCAATTCCGCTTAGGCTTAGAGTACGGTGCTCCTGCGGCAGCACTTTGTCTGGCGGTCGGGGTGATTTGTGTGCGTATTTCTCGCTCACAAAAGCAGTAATCAAGCAAGTACGCACATTCAAGCAGAATACATTTTTTACATTTTCACATTCGGAGTACAATTCCATGAAAACAGCTGTTTCACAGAATATTTTTGCAAGCATCGTGCTTGCTGGTATTATTTTCGCACAGACCCACGCTTTCGCCACGGGTTTTAACCTGAATGCAAAAGGCGCAAAAGCTATCAAACTCGACAACAAAGTCGGCAACAACCAAGCACAGTTCATTAGCAAGGCGCCACTTGAGGATATCAATGGTAGCGCGAATGTCAATGGCTCTTTTACTATTGACCCGGCTAATATCGAAGCAACAACGGGTAAAATTGTCGTTCCCGTAAACTCTATGCAAACAGGCGTAGAGCTTCGCAACAAGCACATTCTGGGCAAAGATTGGCTGGACGAGGAAAGCTATAAAGACATTACCTTCGAGGTCAAAAAAGTGTCGGGCGTACAACTTGTTTCCAGTGCTGGCGGCAAGGGTATAGCAAAAGGCATGGCAGAAGGTGTATTCTCGCTGCACGGCGTTGCCAAAACGCTCTCTTTCCCGGTGGAAATCACGTACATCGAAAAAGGTGGTGCAGACTTGGTGATGATTAAGACTGAATTTACGGTTGCCCTCAAAGACTATAATATCGCAGGCAAAAAAGGAATCGTTGGCAGCAAAGTGGCTGAAACGATTACGGTGAAGGTTTCTATGTTCGGCTCTGCTGGAGCATAACGGATTGGTTAGTCGAAAAGATTTGCCCCTCTGAGCTTCGAGTCCTCTTATTCTTATTCTGCCGTTTGGAAGACGTTACTTGATACGCTCTGCCAAACGGCTTTTTATTATACGAATGTGGAAAATTTTTGCGCAATGAACGATATTTCCGTAAATTAGCAGTCTTTCGCAAAAATTCCGGCCTAAGTGTAGTGTCTATAAAAAACTTCTACGCATTACCGATTTTTTCAATACCACTTAAAGTCCACGGTTGCATCATGTTTGAGAATATACAAACGAGACTCGAATCAGCACTGAAGCGGATTCGCGGGCAAGCCAAAATCACAGAAGAAAATATCGAAGAAGGCTTGCAGGAAGTGCGCAATGCACTTCTGGATGCGGACGTAAACTTTCAGGTGGCGAAAAAATTTATTGAAGACGTCAAAGCAAAAGCGCTTGGACTGGAAGTGCAGGGAAAAATCACCCCCGGTCAACTCATTGTGAAAATCATTCACGACGAGATGGTTGCTCTTATGGGCAGCACTCGCTCGGCAGTTGTGATGTCGCCACAGCCCCCGACGGTGATTATGGTGGCAGGTTTGCAGGGTTCCGGCAAAACAACATTTTGCGGAAAACTGGCAAAAAGCCTTAAAAAGCAAGGCAAACAGCCGCTCTTGGTAGCCGGCGATATTTACCGTCCGGCGGCGGTTGAGCAGCTCAAGGTATTAGCGCAGCAAATCACCATTCCCGTATTTGCCGAAGAAGGTAAAAATCCGGTTGAACTGGCAAAAGGTGCACTTGATTATGCCCGACGCTATGCCAGAGACGTGGTGATTATTGATACGGCAGGTCGCCTTAGCATCGACGAGGAAATGATGCAGGAAGCCGAAAATATCAAGAATGCCGTCAAGCCTCATGAAATCTTGTTTGTCTGCGACTCCATGACGGGGCAAGATGCCGTCAACACAGCAAAAGCATTTAACGACCGCCTTGCTTTTAGCGGTGTAGTACTGACAAAAATGGACGGCGACACGCGCGGCGGCGCAGCTCTTTCCATTCGTGCCGTTGTGCAGAAGCCGATTAAATTCATCAGTACAGGCGAAAAATTAGACAACCTCGAAGCATTTTATCCAGACCGTATTGCATCTCGTATCTTGGGCATGGGCGATATTCTCACGCTTGTGGAACGCGCCCAGTCGGAGATAGACGAAGAACAAGCGAAAAAACTGGAACAAAAAATCATGCGGAACGAGTTCGATTTGAACGACTTCCTCGACCAACTCCAGCAAATGAAAAAAATGGGTTCGCTTCGTGACTTGCTGGGAATGTTACCCGGCATGGATAAAGCGCTTCGCAACGTACAGATTGACGAAAAAGCAATCGGAAAAGTCGAAGCAGTCATTTATTCGATGACGAAACAAGAACGCAAACAACCCAAAATCATCAATGGCTCACGCAGAAAACGTATTGCTATGGGCAGCGGAACAAGCATACAAGACGTAAACCGCATGCTCAAGCAATTCGAGGATATGCAAAAAATGATGAAGCAACTCACCAAAGGTGGCGGCAAAATGAATGCCCTCAAAGGCATGATGGGACAAGGCGGCGCACCAATGATGCCACAGCCGGGACGCTTCCGCAGATAACCGATAACAAAAACTCTCTCAAATCGTTCCCAGCCCTCATAAATACTTCTTTTGTGGGCGAAAACGTTAAGATATTTTATCTTTTTTACTCACTCTCTTAACCTCATTGGAACATGGTTAAACTTCGTCTTCGTCGTCGTGGTCGCAAGCAAGCGCCCATTTACGACATTGTAGCAATGGACAGCCGTAAAACCCGCGACGGCGCATTCTTGGAACGCATCGGACAGTACAATCCCGTTGGCTTTCCCTCGAAAATTGTCCTCGACAACACTCGTGCAATCTACTGGCTCAAAGCCGGTGCACAGCCTACGGACGTTTTACGCTCTATCTTGAGTTATCACGGCGTTCTCTTGCAGCTTCACATGGAGCGCAAAGGCAAATCCGTAGAAGAAATCGCGGCGGCTCTCACCGAGCACAAAGAAACTGTTTCTAAGCGTCTTGACCGCATCGCAGCAAAGCGCCAAGTCAGACTGAGCAAGAAGAAAAAAGGCGCTATCGAAGCCGAGCGCAAAGCTGCTGAAGATGCAAAAGCTGCCGAAGCAAAAGCGAAAGCAGATGCTATCGAAGCCGAGCGCAAAGCTGCTGAAGATGCAAAAGCTGCAGCCGAAGCGGCAGCAGCGGCTCCTCCGGCAGATGCTGCGGCTGAATAAGCACAGATTCGTCAAAAATTCAAAAGCCTCCTTTGACAGCGAATTATACGCTTTTCAAATGAGGCTTTTTTATATCCAAGCCTCGACACGCCTTGAACACGCCTCGTTACTCATATCGGATAAACAAGACATTACGCGCCCACTGCATAGCTTCTTCGCGGGTTTTGACCCCTATTTTTTGATAGATTCCGCTTGCAACGTTGCGAACACGTCCTTCAGAGAGAACAAGCGTTTTGGCTATTTCTGCGTTTGTACTATTGAGATGACTTAAAATTGAGACTTCTACATTTGTGAGTTTAAGATTAGCAACGGTCTTATTTGCATTAAAAAAATGCGCTGCAAGCATAGGACTAAGCCAAACACCGCCTTGCAAGTCCGAACGTAATGCTCTCAAAAGCTCTTCCGGACTTTCATCCTTGAGCATACATCCACTTGCGCCCGCTTCAAGCGCTGCTCGTGCCAAATCTGACCGGGCGGTCATCGCATAAATCCGAAGAGCGGGGTTTGTCTCTCGAATTTGCCGTATCACCTCCACACCACTAATATCGGGGAGTTGCAGGTCTTGGATCAAAATGTCTGGTTGGAGGCTCTCAATCGCATTGATGGCTTCCAGCCCTCGATTGAACGTCCCGACAACACTTAGACTGGTGTCAAGGGAGAGCCACGTTTCAAGCAAATGAGTCACTAAGTCGTGATCATCGCATATTATTACACGCTTCATAGTTTCAGAATAGGACAACTGAAAAGAAAATATCGATGAATACCGTTTTACATTACTTATTTACCTTTTTGACCGAGCTAATATCAAAAAAAAAATTCAAATAATGCGCATAATTCGATTCGATAGAGCGTTTTCATCACATCTGAAATTTTGACTGCCTGAACGAAGAGTTTGGCTATCTGCCGAGAACGTTGTAGTTTGCGGCGCAAGTTCTCATGCCATCCACGCATCTACAATAAACGTCTATTGGTCTAACCCTTTTTGAACCGGTAACGTCAATGAAATCATCCGCCTCATCTAAAAAAAAATCACCCGTTCAGACTCAAACAAACGGGCACCATAATCAATCAGCATCAAGCAAGATTGACCGCACCAGTACCTACAAGCATACATTCACTCGTGAAGAGGTACTTCGTGATTATACTATTGCCAGTGAAAGCCGTCATGCCAGCTACATGGGACGACGGGAAGCACTAAGCGGCAATGCGAAGTTTGGTATTTTCGGCGATGGCAAAGAAGTACCGCAACTTATCATGGCAAAGGTCTTTCAAAAGGGTGATTTCCGCTCCGGCTACTACCGCGACCAAACATTCATGCTGTCAATCGGCGAAATTACGATTCAGCAAATGTTCGCCCAACTCTATGCCCACACCGACCTTGCGCACGAACCGGCAACAGCCGGACGGACAATGAACTCGCACTTTGCCACACGAAGCCTTGATGCGGATGGCAATTGGAAAAATTTGAGCGAAATGAAAAATTCGTCGGCAGATATTTCTCCGACAGCAGCACAAATGCCGCGCTTGGTAGGACTGGCGTATGCCTCACGACTCTATCGTGAATTGGACGAACTGAAGCAATTTGCCCAATTTTCACACGGAGGCAATGAAGTTGCTTTTGGTACGATTGGCAATGCAAGCTGTGCCGAGGGGATGTTCTGGGAAGCCGTAAATGCCATTGGCGTTCTTAAAGCACCAGCCGTGATTTCTATTTGGGATGACGGATATGGCATTTCTGTGCCGAATAAATACCAAATGACCAAAGAGAATATGTACGCACTCTTGCAGGGTTTTCAACGCGAAGAGGGCAGTGATTCAGGCTTTGATGTGTATCAGGTAAAAGGCTGGGATTACCCTGCGCTTATGGAAACATACCAAAAAGCAGCCGATAACGCAAGGAAGCATCATATTCCCGCAATTATACACGTCATCGAACTTACACAACCGCAAGGTCACTCCACAAGCGGCAGCCACGAGCGCTACAAGACCAAAGAGCGCTTAGAATGGGAACGGGAGCATGATTGTCTTGTAAAATTGCGTGAGTGGGTTATCCAAGAAGGTTTTGCAAAAGCTGAGGAACTGGACAGCATCGAACGGAAAGCCAAAGAATCTGCCGAAGGCGCACGGAAACGTGCCTTTGAAGCCTTTATGCAGCCCATACGCGACGAAACAGAAGAAGTGTTAGCGATGCTAGAGCGTATCGCCGCCGATGCACAGCCAATGAGTGCTGCAGAGATTCAACGCTATGCTTCCGGGCTTCGCTCTATTAAGAACCCTGAGCGCCGTGATTTTATGTCCGCAGCAAGCTGGTCACTTCTTGCTGTACGAAACGAAGCGATTGCTGCTAAGGCAGAACTAACAACATGGCTTCACAAGCAAAATGAACTCAACCGCGACCGTTACAGCAGCCATTTGTACAGCGCTTCTGCCGAATCGGCGTTAAAAGCGCCTATTATTGCACCTATTTATGCCGAAGATGCACCCAACGCGAGCGGTTATGAAATTTTGAATGCTTGCTTTGATGCAGCATTGAAACGCGACCCACGCATCGTTGCTTTTGGTGAAGATGTCGGCTATTTGGGCGATGTCAATCAGGCATTTGCAGGGATGCAGAAAAAATATGGCGAACTCCGCGTTACCGATACCGGCATACGCGAATGTACCATCATCGGGCAGGGAATAGGACTCGCAATGCGCGGGCTTCGACCAATCGCCGAGATTCAATATCTTGATTATCTGCTCTACGCTATTCAAATCATGTCTGATGATTTGGCATCACTTCAATACCGCACCAAAGGCGGGCAGAAGGCACCGCTTATTATCCGCACACGCGGACATCGCTTGGAAGGGGTATGGCATTCCGGCTCCCCGATGTCCGGTATCGTGAGTTTTGTGCGAGGCATACACGTCCTTGTGCCGCGCAACATGACACAAGCGGCAGGTTTCTACAATACGCTCTTGCGCTCGGATGAACCTGCGTTGGTCATTGAGGTGTTGAATGGTTATCGTCTGAAAGAAAAAATGCCCGCGAATGTCGGTGAATTCACGCTTCCACTCGGTGTACCGGAAATTTTAAGGACAGGCAAGGATATCACCATTGTAAGCTATGGTGCAACGCTTCGTCTGGTTTCGCGGGCGGCAGAACTCCTTGCCGAAACGGGCATAGACGCAGAGGTAATTGACGTACAATCTCTTCTGCCTTTTGACCACAACGGGCTTATTACCGAATCACTTCGCAAGACAAATCGGATTTTGTTTGTAGATGAAGACCTTCCGGGCGGATGCACAGCATACATGATGCAGCAAGTCCTTGAGAAACAAGGCGGCTACAAATATCTTGATTCTGCGCCTCGGACACTAACCGGTCAAGAGCACCGCCCGGCATACGGCACTGACGGCAATTTCTGGTCGAAGCCCGATGTGGAACACATTTTTGCGGCTGCATATGAAATTATGCACGAAGCCAAACCACGCGAGTTCCCGGTATTTTATTGATACAAAGTGTTTTATGAGCGCACAACCAAAATATCGCTACACACCTGAAGAATACTTAGCTTTTGAGCGCAATTCTCCTGAGAAGCACGAGTACTTTAATGGTGAGATCTTTCGGATGGCAGGAGCGAGTTTTAGCCATGCGACTATTAGTACGAACATCATGCTGGCTTTAGGAAGGAAGCTTCGTAAGCGAGGCTGTAATATTTTTGCAAACGATCTCCGAACCAAGACTCTGAGCAATCTTTACACCTATCCTGATATAGTTATTGCCTGTGGTAAGCCGGAGTTTCTTGATGATACTTTTGACACGTTAATCAACCCCGCCATCATCATCGAAATTCTCTCTGACTCCACCAAAAACTATGACCGCACAAAGAAATTCGACCATTACCGAACTATTACGAGCTTGAAAGAGTATGTGCTCGTGGAACAAGATTTCGCTCGCGTCGAGATATACAGCCGCATTGAGGACGGCAATGTTCCGCCGGAACGTACACTCTGGGCATTTCAGGCAGCAAGCAGTCTGGGGGAAACACTTCGTTTGACGGCGGTTGATTGCACAATAGATCTTGCCGAAGTGTATGAAGATGTCGTACTTGGAGAGCAGCCGTCCGAAGCGCAGTAATCCGTGATTTTCAGCAGAATAACCGCTCATTATCATTCCCAAAGGAATCCACAAATGGCAACAGCAGTAGCAAAAGTGAAAAACGGCAAGGCAGCGAGTCATATCGCTTCCAGCGACGCACCACCAAAAGACAAGCATCATATTTCCTCGCTTCTCACCGATGAAGAACGCAAGAAAATATTTTTTCGGATGCTTCAAGCACGGGAGTTTGACCTAGCTATGATTCGCGCCTATAAGCAAGGACGCGCTTTTGGCGGCGTTTATTCTCAAATTGGAAATGAGGCTTCGTCCGTTGGCTCGGCTTTTGCGCTTGCTGACGACGACGCATATTTCCCGATGCACCGCAATGTGGGCGGGCATTTTACGCGGGGGCAAGAACTCCGCACAATGCTTATGAATTTTCTTGCCCGCGAAGGCAGTATGATGCGAGGCACAGACGGCACGGGGCATTATGCCGATGTGAGCAAAAAAGTCTTCGGCAATGTTTCCCATTTGGGCTCGATGATTCCTGTCGCGGCGGGATATGTAATGGCAGCAAAAATGCGTGGCGAAAATACTGTTGCAATGACCTACATCGGCGATGGAGGCGCACAAACGGGAGAGTTTCATGAAGGAATAAATCTTGCAGCTGTACAACGACTTCCGCTTGTACTTATTATCGAAAACAACCAATATGCGTATTCCTCACCAAACAGTGTAGAATTTGCTTGTGAGCGCCTTTCCGACCGCGCATTGGGCTACGGCTGCACGGGAGCAACGATTGACGGCACAGATGTGGAATTAGTGTACGAAACGTGCAAGAACGCAGTGGAGGCAGCCAGAAAAACAGGTATTCCGGCAATTATTGAGTCCGTCACAATGCGGATGCGTGGTCATGCGGAACACGACGACTTCAGCTATGTCCCCGGAACGATGATAGACCAATGGCAGCAACGCGACCCCGTTGACCGCTACACCCAAGTGATGATTAGTCGCCGCCTTTATACAGCCGAAGAAATTGAATCGCTTCGCAAATCTTTGTCCGAAGAGATGAATGCTGCCATTGACGAAGTTGTCGCCTTACCATTTCCGGCACCAGAAGAGGGGCGCAAGCTCGTATTTGTAGATTAAAAAGAAATTTTCCACAAAAAGTTTGCACACAACAGAGGAATCCTGTATTTTTGTAGGCTGTATCAAAAGCTACACCCGAAAGAACAATCAACGCATTCATTTTCATTTGTTCAAAGCACATTTATGATGTCGAAAGAATTGCAACTTATTGAGACTATGGCTATTGCCGAGTCGAGTGAGATGCGTAAAACAAAAAACAACGGTGAAGAAGTGAACATCCCGAATTTCCGTCCGGGAGATACTGTCAACGTTGCCGTACGCGTTATCGAAGGCGATAAAGAGCGTATTCAGAACTACCAAGGTATCGTCATTGCTCGTCGTGGTATTGGCACGGGCGCAACATTCCGCGTTCGCAAAATTTCCAACGGTGTGGGTGTAGAACGTATTTTCCCGCTCTACTCTCCAATTATCCAAGGTGTAACGCTTGTAAGCGAAGGCTCTGTCCGCCGCTCGAAGCTCTACTACCTGCGCGGTATGACCGAGCGCCAGATGCGTACAAAAACCCGCAAAAAAGTTACTCTCGTCGCGGCGGCGAACAAAGCATAATTAGTTTGTGCTTCTCTTTTTCGGGTTAGAAAAAATCTTCAAAAGCAGATACAGCAATGTCTCTGCTTTTTTTTATTTTTGTGCTATCTTGCAGCGATTGACAACAGATCCGCATTGGAATAATCAGCACCAATCAACCATCCTTATTTTTTGCCAATGATTCGTTTTCAGCACAGCGAATACCTTTACGCACTCGCGGTCATCCCGCTTTTGGTGGCGCTCTTCTGGTGGAGTCGCCGCCAACGCTTGCGTTCATTGGCAGCCTTCGGCGAGACGGCAATTATCCGTCGCCTTTTTCCTGATGTATCTGATTCTAAGCCTACATGGAAATTTACGATATTCCTTGTAGCCTACTCATTTCTCGTGCTTGGCTTGTCTAATCCGCAAATCGGAACAAAACTTGAAGAAGTCAAACGCGAAGGTGTAAATATCATTATTGCACTCGACGTTTCTAATAGTATGCGTGCAGAAGATCTCAAACCCAATCGTTTAGAACGAGCAAAACAGGCGATTGCGCGTATGCTCGACAAGCTCAGTAACGACCGCATTGGACTTATCGTCTTTGCAGGAGAAGCGTATTTGCAATTACCTCTTACGAATGATTACGGGGCGGTCAAGATGTTTCTTTCTGCAATTGAACCCAGCATGATTCCTACGCAGGGCACAAACATTGGTGCGGCTGTACAACTCGCCGTAAAATCCTTTAATGCAGAGGAAAAGCGCTATAAAACTCTTATCATCATTACCGATGGTGAAAATCACGAGGAAGATGCGCTCAAGGCGATTAAGGACACGCGCGAGGAAGGTGTACTTGTGCATACTATCGGCATGGGTTCGCCAGAAGGTTCGCCCATCCCCACATATGCGATGGGCTTTCAAACGGGCTTCCGCAAAGACCGCTCCGGCAATGTTATTCTTACAAAACTCAACGAAAAAAGCCTCCAAGAGTTTGCTGCTGCTGGTGGCGGGGTGTATATTCGCGCAACGAATACCGAGATGGGACTAAATATCGTACTTGAAGAAATTGGTAAAATGGAGAAGAAAGAATTTGGAACAAAAGTCTTTACAAACTTTGAAGACCGCTTCCAGTATGCTCTAGGATTAGCACTACTACTCTTGGTCTGGGAATTACTCATATCAGACCGCCGGAATGCTTGGTGGCGTAATGTCAATCTTTTTGGACATATTTCTGCTACCAAGGCTTCCCCCACGATTGAAACCGCACCCACTCCATCGAAAGAAACTGTATGAAATCATGTTCTTCTCTTGCCAATCGGGTGTCATCGCCGGTTTGGTGTTCCTTTGCCCTCGCATCGGTACTCACGTTGTTTGATTATCATTGTATTCTTGCTCAGTCATCATCGTCTTGGACGAGTGTTTTCGATACGCCGCGCTCGCTTGCTCGCAATGGCAATGAAGCATACACCAACAAACGCTTCAAAGAAGCCGAGGAGCAGTATCGCTTATCACTTGACAAAGACAGAAACCTTACGGCGGGCAGTTTCAATCTCGGCGCTGCACTTTACAAACAAGGGAGATATGATGATGCCGCAAGTCAATTCCGCGCTCTTGCTGAAAATGGTAATTCTGCAAAAGATGTCCGCGCACAGGCTTATCATAATCTCGGCAACTCACTCCTAAAATCACAAAAACTCCCCGATTGTGTAGATGCTTACAAAAATGCTTTGCGTATCAACCCGGCGGATGACGACACGCGGCATAACCTTGCATATGCGAAGCAACTTTTGGCTGAACAGCAAAAAAAGGAACAGCAAAAGCAACAGCAAAATAACCAGAACCAAGACGAGCAAAAACAACAAGACCAACAGCAGCAAAATCAAGATAAGAATCAAGATAAAAATCAGCAGAACCAACAGCCTAATCAACCGCCTCAAAACAACCAGCCGCCTCAGCAAGGACAGTCCCAACCAAAACTCTCCAAAGCAGATGCCGAGCGCATTCTGGAAGCACTCAATAATGAAGAGCGCAATGTCCAGAAAAAACTCATTAAGCGCAAAGCAAGTGGTGTGGTAATTGAGAAAGATTGGTAACACTCTTCCTCCTAATTGAGATACAATGCGAATACTTCCTCTTTTTTTAACTCTTGTTCTTAGCTCATATACGCTTGTGGCACAGGAACTTACCGCTACAGTCACACCGAACCCGGTGAGCGTAGGCGACCGCTTCCAAGTAAGTTTCACCAGTAGTGCGGCTATGGCAGGATTTCGTGCACCCGACTTTGAAGGGCTTACGCTGATTGGTGGTCCGATGCAGTCGCAAAGCGTCCGCATTGTCAATGGCGCTATGGCTCAAAGCATTTCGTATTCTTATATTTTGCAAGCACGCTCGGAAGGAAAATTTACTATTTCCGCAGCGTCGGCAGATATTGGCGGAAAACGCGTCCAGTCAAATCCTGTTGTGGTACAGGTCGTAAAACAAAGCGAGCAAAAAGCAGCGCAGCAAGCCGAAGAGCAGGCAGCAGAATCGGAAATTACCAAACAGCTTCAAAAGGGTATTTTTCTCAAGGCTTCGGCGAATAAAAACAATGTGATGCGCGGTGAACAAGTGATTGCTACGTATAAGCTCTATACGCGCATCACACTTACTAACTATACCCCTCGAAAAATGCCTGCATTGACAGGCTTTTGGAATCAAGACATTGAAAGCCCGCAGCAATTACTTTTTAATGATGAAGTCATCAACGGGCAAGTTTTCCGTGTTGCTGCGGTCAAAAAAGTTGCTCTTTTCCCGCAGCAAAGTGGCATTCTCGAACTTGACCCTATGGAAGCGGAGGTTGTCGCGCGGGTCAATGTTGGGGGTAATAAACGTAACCACTCCCGCGACCCATTTGATGCTTTTTTTCATGGCGGAGACCCGTTTGGAGACCCCTTCGGGCAAGCCCAAGACGTACGCGTCCCGCTTCGTAGTCCGGTTGTAAAAATAACCGTTCGACCACTCCCGCAAACAAATGTTCCGGCAGAGTTTAATGGTGCTGTCGGCACATTTTCGCTCGAGACAACACTAACACCACGAAGTACAAAAACGAATGAGCCGGTTAAACTTACGGTGCGCTTGAGCGGCAAAGGCAATTTGAAATTGATCGACCCTATCAAACTTCAACTACCGCCGGATATTGAGACCTACGACCCCACCACAAAGGACAACATTGACATGAATGAATCTGGGGCAAATGGAACGAAAACCTTCGAGTATCTTTTGATTCCACGATTTGCAGGGGAGTTCAAGATTCCATCGGTCGCTTTTGCTTACTACGACCTTGATAAGAAGCGCTACGTCACCCTCCAGTCCGAAGAATTCACCCTTCTGGTCGAAAAAGGGAAGGAAGAAAGTGCCGTTGTAGGTGGGAAATATAGTGGTAAAGATGCCGTAACGGCACTCAATAGTGATATTCGCTTTATCAAGTTCGGAAACAATGAGCGCTTGCCCCGTCGAGGCGAGGGCTTTTATGGTAGTGTGGGCTTTTTTATTTCGCTGCTGCTGCCATTTTTTCTTTTTATTGGATTCATTGTCTATCGCAGGCGTGATGAGCAACTTCGTGGAAATATTGCTCTTATGAAAAACCGAACTGCCACGCGCGTTGCCACAAAACGCCTCAAAGAAGCAAAAGCATTTTTGAACGGGAATGATTCTGCGAAATTCCACGATGCTGTGTCCAAAGCACTTTGGGGATATATGAGCGATAAACTCACAATTCCGCAAGCATCCCTCTCTCGCGAAACAGTACAAGCAGCATTACAAGAGCGTGGTGTCAAAGCAGAGGTTTGCAGCCAATTTACCCAAACCTTAGATTCTTGTGAATTTGCCCGCTTCGCACCTACCCAAGCGCAAGGTGCAATGCAGCATCTCTATGACGAAGCGATGACAATTATTTCAACACTGGAAGACCAACTTAAACGATAAACTCAGCATTTCATCTTTTTTTTGGAGTATCCCCTAATGGCAAAACAGCCACACGTTTCATCCAAGCGGCATACGCCGCCAGGTAAATCCGCATCGAAGGCTTTCATCCCTGAACAGTATCATAGTGCTTTGTACTGCCTTGCTTTGGGCGTAGCAGTACTCATATTTTTACGTGGGACTCTTTTTGGAAACGGTATTTTCTTTGCTTCCGACAATATTGCCTCCGGCAGCTTTGTTCCATATTTGGACGCTGCCAAGAAAAGCGGTGATTTTCCACTCTGGATACCCAATATTTTTTCGGGTATGCCAAGTTACGCAGCGCTTCTAACCACCGGAGACCGTTGGTGGGATTTTATTATGGTTGCATTTCATGCTGTGACCAATGGATTTGGAATCCTCTTCAAAAGCGATGCAGCTCGCGTTGGTTCGTATTATACTCTCTACGGAATCGGAGTATTTTTACTGATGCGAAGCAAGCAGCAAAGTCGCTTTGTAGCTTTTTTCACGGCATTTGCAGCGATATTCTCAACCTTCATTATCGTGTGGGTGATGATTGGGCATAATACTAAACCCATAGCACTGATGACCTTTCCGTATATTCTGCTTTGCCTTGAAAAGCTGCGTGAACGTCTTAGCATACTTTATGCCGCTCTACTTTTTGTCATTACTCATATTTTGGTTGAGTCCACGCACGTACAGATGGTGTTTTACGGTGTATGCTGTTTTGGGTTATACATTGTATTCGAGCTTATTAGTCGGCTTATCAAAAAAGAAGCAATAACGGGTGTTCTCCGCGCTGCAGGAATCCTTGCCATTGCAGGTGGCTTATCCTTTGCTATGGCATCCGACCGCTATTTATCAGTGATGGAATATACTCAATACTCAACACGCGGAACAGCACCTATCGAAAAAGCACTTGGTCAGAAACAAGATGTGGCAGGCGGATTTGATTATGAATATGCTACCAACTGGTCGTTCAGCCCACAAGAAATGATGACCTTCGTTGTTCCCAATTACTTTGGTTTCGGCAAAATGAAGGTCGGTGAAGAAATGCAAAGTACCTATTGGGGGCAGATGCCTTTTACTGATGCCGCAAATTATATGGGCATTGGCGTATTGGCATTAGCAATTTTTGGGGCGTGGCATTGGCGGCGCGATACGTTTGTACAATTTCTCATTGCCACAGCACTTTTTGCACTTTTGCTCTCTTTTGGCAAAAATTTACCTCTTCTGTACAACATCTTTTTCAACCTTGTTCCGAATTTCAACAAATTCCGTGCACCACAAATGGCGCTTGCACTCACACAGTTTGCAGTGCCCGTCCTTGCGGGTTATGGTATTTCAGGCTTACTTTCTCAGCGCCACAGCACAGACCGTGATCGTCATAAAGTCGTTGAACGTAAGTGGTTATTTCTCGGCGTTGGTGGAGCGGCATTGTTTTTACTGGCAGGGGCAATTTTTAATGTACTTGGCAAAGAGCAATATGTCAAAGCTGTCGGTGCTGCAACGACAGAGCAATATCAGAGCGTACTCGCACAAGTTCGCGATAATCCCCAGCAGCTTGCCGCCTACCAAGAACGAATCGCACAAATTGCTAACGAGCGTGGTCAGCAGATATATTCGCTCATGATTGACGACTGGTATATCACGGCTTTCTTGGGATTAGCTTTTATGCTCACCGCATGGCTGTTGGTACGCGGAACACTTCCCGAATGGCTTGGATTGACTCTTCTGGCGTTCTTTTTAGTTATTGACCTTTGGCGTGTTAGCTCGCGCCCAATGGAAATTTCTAAGCAAAATTATGAGCAAACGGTTTTTCGCAAGACCGATGCCATTAGTTTTATTCAAAATGACAAATCGCTCTTCCGCGTAGCAGACTTCAATCAATCGCCAAATGTGATGGCGTATTTTGGATTGCAACATATTCACGGCTATCACTCAGCAAAACTCCGCGTGTATCAGGATTTGCTTGATGTCGCCGGAAATGGCGGTGGCTCAGTAATTGCGAATCCTTTCCTGTGGAATTTGATGAACGTAAAATACCTGCTTTCTGAGCGCTCGCTGATGGAAGGAATGCAACCAGTATTCAAATCTCAGGAGACACAGATGTTGGTCTATGAGAACCCCTCTGTGCTTCCAAGAGCATTCTTGGTCAACCGTGCCGAGACAGCACCACAGATGGATATTTTGCAGCATCTCAAAAAAGGTGACTTTGCACCGCTCGACCTGGCGTATCTTGAAAAATCGCTTCCGCAGCCCATTGATACAATTCCGGGTGATATGATGGAACACATCAACCGAGTTAAATATACCGCGTACAGCAATGAAACCATAAAACTGGAAGTAGATGCCAGTGGGAACAACCTGCTGTTCATTAGCGATGTTTACTATCCGGCAGGGTGGAAAGCGTATATTGACGGTAAAGAAACGGAAATTTTTAAGACAAACTATGCTTTCCGTAGCGTAATTGTACCGAAAGGGAAGCACAACGTTGAAATGCGATTCACATCCGAGCGCTTTGGTTTAGGAAAAAATCTCAGCCTTGCGAGCAATGTCGTGGTGCTTGCTTTGTTGGGAATTGGCATTTGGCAATGGCGAAACACGAAAAGTCAGTAAAGCGTATAACTTCGCCTGCAATTACAGGCGAGACCAAATAGAAAAAGAGGCGCAAGAAATCTTGTGTCTCTTTTTCTATTTGGTTCCTATAAGAAACTTTTTCTTTCTCGATAATAATATCCGTATATTTGTAGTCTTTTCTGTACAGAATCGCAGTCTATACATTTTCATTTCAAGCGCGGGCGTGGCGAAATTGGCAGACGCGCCAGACTTAGGATCTGGTGGGGTAACCCGTAGGAGTTCAAGTCTCCTCGCCCGCACAAACCTCTTGCCTTACTTAATTTGCTTTTGAGCAAGGCACCCGTAGCATCACTGCACGACAATTCATATCTGTTTTACGTCTCACACACTACCACTTTGGAAACGCAAATTCTTACCCTAGACGGCTGCAAACGCGAAGTAAAAATCACACTCGCTGCCTCCGAACTCGAACCCCATTATGAAAAAGCCTACCGTGAAGCTCAGCCCGAAATTCAGATGCAAGGCTTCCGCAAGGGTAAAGTACCAATTCATTTGATAAAGAAAAATTTCGGTAAGTCAATTGAAGCTAATGCTGCCGAAGATATTGCGAACGAAGTATTTCAGGAAATTTTGCAGGAACAAGACCTCCGCCCTGTCGGACAACCAACACTTCGTGATATTCAGCGCAACTCCGACGGCAGTATCGTTTTTTCCATTGCATATGAAGTTCTCCCTGAGTTTGAATTACAGAGCTATCGCAATATCGAAATTGAGAAACTGGTGTATCCCGTTACCGAAGAAGATATTGAGCGTGAATTGGAGCGTTTGACATTGGAGCGGGCATCGCTTGATGATGCGGAACAAATTACAGACGAAATGCACTTTGTGACGGTACGCTTGAATCCCATTGATTCAGCGACAGGAATGACCCTTATCGGTGGAAAATCTGAGGAGATTCGTGTATTCTTAAAGAATGAACCAGCCGGCTCTGAACTCAAGACCTCATTGCTCAACCTTAAAGTGGGCGATACATTCCGCTATGCAGTACCAAGCACACAAGAAGGTCAGCCAGCCATCCCGATGCAAGCCTCGGTACAAGAAATCAAACGTGTCGTACCGGCAGAACTGACCAATGCTTTTGTAGAAGAGCTTACAAGCGGACAAATTACTTCGACGGAAGAACTGCGTCAAGACTTTGAGAAGCAGATTACTAGTGCTCGTGAGCGATCTATCAACGAAGCAATGGACAATCAACTCGTCCAAAAAATCCTAGAAGCACACGATTTTGAGCCACCGCAAACGCTCATCAGCCAAGTAGTTGCCTCCATGCTACAAGAAGATGTAGAGCGCCTTCCGGACAAAAAGCTCCCGAAAAACTTTGACGTACGGCGCTATGCAGAATCGCGCACACCGATTGCTCGGAATACAGCGAAATGGATGATTATTCGTGAGCGCATCATTGAAGCAGAAAATCTTGAAATTACAGACGACGATATCAATAAGCACGTAGAAGAACTCGCCGCCAGCCTTAATATGGGTGAAGCAAATTTTGAGTATTTGCGCTCCGCAATAGCTGGTGATGAGAATCTGCAATCACGCCTCATGCACGAAAAAGTGATGGACACCCTGCGTAGCTATTCGGTTATTACGGAAAAAGAATTTGACCCAAATGCACCCGAAAATGCTCAGCTTGCCGATGAAATAGTATAATGTTGTCAAAACAAAAGATTTTGACCTTTACAAAGCAATAAAATATCTTGCTCTGCGACAATAAAAGAAAAAGTCTCTTGTGTGTTGCGACACAGATTTGTATGTTCGTAATACACAAGAGTACATTTTCTCATATTTCAAGGAAACGACCATGATTTCGAGTATGTATGACCAATCGCACAACAGCCCGTTACAAAATCAACTTGTACCGATAGTTGTCGAACAAACCAGTCGCGGCGAGCGCTCCTACGATATTTTTTCGCGCTTGATGAAGGACAGAATCATTCTGCTCAACACGCCGATTGATGACACGATTTCCGGTTTAATCGTGGCGCAGTTGCTTTTCTTAGCAAGTGAAGACCCTTCCAAAGACATTAGCCTTTACATCAATTCTCCGGGCGGAAGCGTTACTGCCGGCTTGGCGATTTACGACACGATGCAGTTTATTCGCCCCGACGTTTCCACAATTTGTGTTGGTATGGCTGCATCAATGGCACAAGTTCTCTTGTGTGCTGGGGCAAAGGGCAAGCGATATGCGCTTCCGCATTCACGTATTATGATGCACCAACCGAGCGGTGGCTCGCAAGGAACTCTCTCGGACATCGAAATCTATACAAAAGAAATGGTGCGTATGCGCGATCAGCTCTATGCTATCATAGGACTTCATGCTGGTAAAACCATGGAACAAATCAAGGCAGATGCAGACCGTGATAAGTGGATGAGTTCACAAGAAGCTCTTGATTACGGTATGATTGATAAAGTTATGGAACGAAGCGCCGATTCGCCCAGCACTTCAGTTGCTGCTGTGTAACATGACACATAGCGTAACGATAACAGATTAAGCGCTTATTTCTAGTAGTATAGTGAAAGAAATAGAGTAACCCGCGAAGCTCAATAGAAGCGGCTTCGCGGGTTTTGTTCTTTTGCAAGCCTCTCTTTGACTTTTCAACATTTTCAATGTTTCCCGTGAAACGTTTTTGTGGAAAACGCGTGGAAACACAGACAACACATTCTATCAAAAAACCCTTATTATGGCGAAGAACCACTACCTTCAACACGAAGAAATTCATTGCTCATTTTGCGGGCGTGCATCCGCCGAAGTTACCAGCATGATTGCTGGTGCCGGCGTGTACATTTGTGATATTTGTATTCAGAATTCAGTCGAGATTCTGCGCAAAAATGCAAATCCTTATACCCAAAAGCAGCGTGCTACTTTTCAAGACTTCAAACTTCTGAAGCCTTCCGAACTCAAGCGAGCACTGGACCAATATGTGGTTGGGCAAGACGAAGCAAAAGAAGCAATGTCCGTAGCGGTCTATAATCACTACAAGAGAATTCAATCTGAATCACTTGTCGGGCATTTAGAAGAAGTTGAAATTGAGAAAAGTAATATACTCATGCTCGGACCGACCGGCACAGGCAAAACACTTCTTGCGCAAACATTAGCGCGAATTCTGGATGTGCCGATTACAATTGCCGATGCAACTACGCTTACTGAAGCCGGCTATGTGGGCGACGACGTAGAAAGTGTGCTTTCCCACTTACTCCAAAATTCGGATTTTGACGCGGAGAAAGCAGAGCGGGGTATTGTCTATATTGATGAAATTGATAAAATCTGCCGTAAGAGTGATTCGCCCAATATCACGCGGGACGTTTCCGGTGAAGGCGTGCAGCAAGGACTGCTGAAAATGCTCGAAGGCACTGTTGCAGGCGTGCCGCCTCGTGGAGGACGAAAACACCCAGAGCAACCGCTTGTGAACATTAATACCAAAAATATTCTCTTTATTTGTGGCGGTGCTTTCGACGGACTGGAGCGTATTATCGCACGAAGAATGCGCACATCGACTCTTGGCTTTGCAGCAGAGCAGGGTGAACACGTCGAAGCAAATGTGGCACTCTTTCCGCACGTTGAACCGGAAGACCTCCTCAGTTATGGATTCATTCCTGAGTTTATAGGACGTTTACCTATCATTACCGCATTGCAACCACTTTCTAATGAAGCAATGCTTGATATTCTCCTTTCACCCAAAAATGCTCTGGTAAAACAATATCAAAAACTGTTTCTCATGGAAGGTATTGAACTTGAATTCCGTGCCGATGCACTTCAAGTTGTTGTTGACAACGCGCAAAAGCGGAAGTCCGGTGCTCGTGGCTTGCGCAGTATCATGGAAGAAGCAATGCTACCGGTCATGTATAAAATTCCGGATATGAAACACGTACGAAAGTGCATCATCACTCGCGGTGTTATTGAACACAAGGCAGAGCCGGAGTATCTATTAACGCTTGATGAGCCTATTCGTAAAGTAGCATCGTAAGCATTTCAGCATTTCCTAAAAACCTTTCAAGAATTCTTGAAAGGTTTTTTGTATCTATCAAGTCGAGTCTATAATTTTATGAAATCTCAAGCACCATCTACCCTTGTTCTCAGCGCTCCAAGTGGGCGCTGGAGGGCGAAGGACGAAACAGCATCTCAAGCCGCTACTATGAATGGCGTAGAAGCATGGGTCTATGCACTTGGCGGTGATTATCTTGGCTACAAACAAGCAACAGCACAGGATATTGCTCGGTACAGTATTGTTATCGCCAATACGAATCTCTCGTTTCTACCTGATTTTATACGTCTCGCAGAATCGCGCCCGGAGCATACTCGCTGGGTGATGCTCATTGAGGGCGGGGCGAACGACTACATTTTACTGAATCCTCATGTTCAGCGTGCAATTGCTGTTTCAGATATCGTTAATTGCATCAATCGTTATTCGCTGCCTCTTTTTCAAGAACTGGCAAGGCTGGCAGGCTCATCTGCTCAAGTGGAATATATCGGAATTCCTTATCCTGTGGACGGAATACGGAAGTATCGAATACCAGTAGAAACGCGCCTGCAAACACAGCGCAAGAATCTTATGCTTTGCCCCTTTTTGTTGACCAGAAGCAATGACTACGCAGTCGCCCATACCTTGAAGCAAGGGCATTCCAATGTTTCATACTACGGCTACGAACAACGATTGTCCCGAAAATGGGGTAATTTGCATTCGTTTTGGGAGAATCGCTCTCTGAATCCTCTTGCCAGAGTCGAAAAAGCAGCGAAGCTCTATGCTGACCCACATCTGGAAATTCGGACGGCATCAGACTTAGGCGGTTTCTTTTCACAAAATGCCGATGCGTTTTTCTGGCTTAACCTTGATCCACGATTTACGTGGGCGCGTTATGTTCTCGATGCAGCAGCGCTTGGCATACCAATTATCACAACAGCTTCTACCGGGCATGGGGAAGTACTTTTCCCTCAGACGACACTTGCCAATGAATACCAACTCGGAGATGCAATCGAACTAGGACGGCGCTTGCTTGATGATGCATCGTTCTATCGCTCGATGGCAGAATACTCGGAGGAGCGCATTGAGTCATTTTCATCCGAACAGTGTGTTGCCCGCTTACTGTCTGCTCTCTACGGTACTCGGTCGTAAAGTCCTTTTTGCTCTGATATTTTGAATTGCCTCCGAATAATTTTCTATCACGCCTGCTCAATTATCAATAAAAGTGAAGACATTTTTTCGCCTCCTCCATTTTGTTCAGCCCTATCGGTGGCTTGTTAT
>Ga0075163_10002618_pt1 | contig 24164 bp, 22 predicted proteins | sample JI1023141ADNA_FD_71478 | JGI IMG/M metagenome (GOLD analysis project Ga0075163, IMG submission 71478) | Wastewater effluent complex algal communities from Wisconsin, to seasonally profile nutrient transformation and Carbon sequestration -... | ecosystem: Engineered > WWTP > Effluent > Algae... | reverse complement strand
TTTAACTGCCGAAGCGGAGGCCGTCATGCCGCCTGCGAACATGGCGTCAGCGTGCAACCCGATTACTACGGATGTGCCGGCGCCGGCAGAAGCGGTATGGGTCGTTCCAAGTTTGATGGCATTGTAGTGCCAGTCGCGCTCGTAATGGCCGGTCGTAGGCGCTTTCACGCCACGGCTCATGCCGAGTGCCTTCAAAATGAAACGGAAATCACTGACGCGCATGTGACGTTCGTGAATCAACGTCATGATCGCGTAAGGATCAAAGTCGTAGAGCGTACCGGTAAAGGTTTCGCTGACATACGAACTGCCGACAGAGCCGACATTCGATGGAATAAGGCCAGTTAAGGCTGCGGCTGCCCCTGCATTAGCATGTTCGGCACCCGCGATTGTGGGCGTATAAGGCATTGTGTTATTTTTCGTTTTGCCCCTGCTGTATTTCTTACGGCGCTACAAGTTGCCGGAGTTTTTCAATATCCGACAGAACCGGCTTCTGACCATTTGCTGGTGGCGGGGCTTGTCTTGCAACAGGAGCCGCAGGGCCGGAAGTGGATTTGATCGCCGCCATCTTCGCGCTCGCAAAAGCGTCAGACAGGAGTGCTGTTTGTAAATTCTGGAAGTCGAGCGCCGTAGCCATTGTGTGAACAAAGTCTACAACCTGCTGATAGCCGTTCTGATCCAGCGGTATTTTGTTCGCAACAGCCTGCTCAATTGCCATCTGTGACGCCTGCGCCAAAACCTCCTGGGAGTATTTGTACTGGAAGGTGTATTCGCCATCATCCACTTTCTGTTTGATGTCGCGGGCGAGGTTTTGCGAAACCTTCCCGACGATCTGCGACCATCCAGCGCGTAACTGATTTGCCTGTTGTTCAAACTGTTGACGTTGCAGCACCGCCTGCGGGTTCTCTGCGGCCACCTTCTGCTGTTGCAAAAAGGCTTTTGCATCCATCCCTGCCCTTTCGAGTTTAGCAAGTGCTACGGGGTTGGGTTGTTCATCTTCACCTACATTCAATCCGAACTCGTCCTGCACCAACAACTCAATTTTGTCAGGTGCGAGGCTAGGATACTTGAGCGACAGTTGACGCTTATATGCGTCAGCAGGACTCATCTGATCCACGTCCCAAGATTGCATTTCAATGAAGCGCTGAACTTCCTGTGTTTTTGCGCCGCTCCGCACCATCTCGTCAACCTTTTTTACAAGGTCGGACGCATACGGGCTGACGGACGCTTTTGCTTCGAAATCGCGAATCTTCGCAGCATAGGTGTCACGCTCTTGAGCGGCTTGAAGGTACTTGGAGATGTCGTTCGGGTTCTTGACCGCGCCACCCGTGAAGGTTTCAAGCGCCTTTGAGAACTGCTCGAAGGGGACATCCCCTATTGTTGCGGGCGGCGCTGCCGGCGTCGTAGCCCCTTCGCCCCCTGGCGCCGGTGCTGTGACCTGCTGAAGCAGCGCGTCCACTTGTTGTTGAATTTGTTGTTCTTCCATTTTTGCCTGTGATATTTTTATTGCACAAAGGTACGAATTTAATTTAAAAGTGCGAAGTTTTCGCTAATTCACATTGCAGCCGGCTCTGCGGCAGCATCCACAACTGCCTGTGTAGCAATTTCCTCTCTGCGTAACCTGGACTGCTCCTTCATCTTCTCCATATCAAGTTGGTGTTTCAAGATCATGTTCTTCGATTTGATCTCGCCCTCCATCGCAGCGGTATTCGCCCGTGCTTCCTCTCCTGCCCGCGCAACCATGGCGTTACCCTCGTTCTGCTGCTGCATCATCATTTGCTGCTCTTGCATGATCCGGGCCTCGTTCTTAGCGATTGCTTTTGCCATGTAGACCTTCGCCTTCTTCGTGTCGCGCTGGTTCAGCATCTCTATAACGATAAACACGTCCACGCTGGTCAGTTTTCCTTCGGTCTGCTTCTGTATGAGCATTTGGGTCATCAACTGAATCTCCTGCTCGGTCGGCAGAAGCCTGGCCTCCACTTCCATATTGTAGAGCGCGATGTCAGGCGTCAGTTCCAATGTCTTTATCGTATTCCCTCCGACTGGCCAATACTTCATATTTATGGTGCCGTCAAGAGCAAGCAACTGGTACTTCTTGGCCACACATGTCACAGTCCGCTTGAATAGCGAATACCCGGCGCTCAAGTATGGCTTGAGGCTATTGTTGCTCGCAGCGTCCAACATCTGTGCTGTGCCGATCAACAAGTCCTGCCCGGCAGCCGTGCCGTCCGCAACCTCATTCACGCCGGTCAATTGCCGGAGTGCTGCCATGTTGCGCTGAATGTCAATCGAGAACAAGTTGAAATCTTCCTGGGCGCCAATTTGTAGCGGTGTGATGGGCGGACGATTCGACCCCTGCATATTGGGGTCGGCAAATTCAGACTTCGATTTGCCAAGCAATACGCCCTTCCCGGCAAAGATGCTGAGTTGGGTAAGCGGATCAATCGTGACACTACCCATCTGAAACGATTCTTGCAGCAGCGAATAGTCAATGAAGATTCGCGGGCTTGGCGGAAGCGATGCAAACAGCGCACGGATTTTCAGCGTGGCAAGTTGAATGTCGTCAATCGTAGAGATGCAGCGTTCCACGATGCTCGGTCCGTCGCCTATCCAAACCGGAATTGGAAGCATCGCCTGTTTGCTACCGTCTTCACCTACTCGAACAATGGTATCATCGAGTCCGTAACCGAACACATGCTCCGAACCAACAACCCACTTGCACTTGTACACATATTGAACAGCGGTCGAATACATCGACTTCCCGTTCTTAATGTCGCCCGGGTTGAGTGACGAATCAGAGCCGACGCGATCAAATATCTGTGCTCCGTTCTTCCGGGCGCCTACAATATAGTTTTCGGTGTCATTGCAAACGAAGTACAACTCCATCACGCAGATGGAAAAGTTGTCATACGGCATATTGCCGTTCTGATTCTTGTACTCCTGCCGCCACCCAATATTTGTGAAATCAGGGAATTGGGCGCGGATCGCCGTGTTTCTTCCGTATCCGGAATACGATTTGGCAATCAGGTATATTTCCTTCTCGGTAAGTTCAGGGCACTCCTGCCGCAATTGAGAGATGGTCGTGTGCGCCACTTTCCCAACGTATGGGATGTCGCGACAATCATTGTACGCGCTTACGGGCATCACAAGCCCAACAGGGTCAACATATTCAACGCCGATCCTGCCCTGGCCCGGCAATGCCTTGACGTGGACGGCCATCATATTGATGTCGAACAGGTCACTATTTAGCATCGTGTTGATGTCCTCGAAGTTCGACTTGTCAAGGCTTGCGCTCACAACATCCTGCATCAACACCTCAACAGGAAGCGCGTAGCCGCCGAGTTGCTGCATCACCTCCACATCCGTGGAATCCATGCCGGCGTAATTCGGATTGACGCCTTCAGGGGCCTTTCCGACCTGAGCAAACAGTGCCTTCATGCGAGGGTCCACCGCCAGTTTATCCTTGTAATATTTCTCGCGACGAATATTATCTGCAATTGTGTCGGTCGCCCGCACAATAGGTTCGTACTTCGGAGCGTTCAGTTTCGAAAGAGCAATATCCCGCATGGGCTGCAATGGCATTGCCAAGTCCCAGGAGATATTCATAATCGACTGCTTCGTAGGCATCACTCCTCCGTTCCCGGCTGTCCTGGCGCCCACGTCAACAAGCACGTCACACCAAGCCTTATATTTGTCAGGGTTTTGCATACCACGGCCATAGGCCCTGAGTTCGCCAATACTGCGCCCCGTCCGGCTGTACCCGCCATTGATATTTTGTGTGCTTCCATACGAGTAGCAGGAATACACAAAATTGCACCAGTCAAGGAAGAACTTAGGGTCTTGCCGATCTTCCGGCTTGGTGCTGGTTGGCTGCGAATACTTTCCTTCCTCGTATGCTTTCGCGTACCGGGACTTATCCTTGTATTCGTTCGTAGGCTTTAGTTCTGCCATGTCGTTTAATTGGTTGCGAAGGTTGTAAACGGAAACCTTGATTCGGTTTTCGGCATCTGCTCTTCGCGAAGCATTTTAATTATGTACTGTCTTGCATCCACCAGCGCAAGCCCTGACGAGATCACCTGGTCGCATTCTCCCGGGTTTTCGCCCGTAAAGTTACGGAAAATAGACAATTGTTGGTGATGCACATACGTTTCGATATGGTGATATATGTGCATCTTGAGTTCATCCATCCAGATCACTGCGAATTCCTGGCTTTGGTGTTGGCCTGCATCGTTCTCTTTTCTGGCGCCAAGTTTCAATAGTGGCGATTTCCAGCCAAGGTATGCGTGCATATTAAATCTTTCGAAGTATCGGAGCACGCCAGGTTTCTGTCTTTCAGCGTAGATCGGGGCGCCGTAGTACATCGAGCATTTCAGGCAATCCTCATATGCCTCTTCCGGGTTTGCTGGGCGATGGCTATATGTGCATACGAACCGTCGCGTTTTCATCGCGTATTTATTCACAATTTCCGGGCCGTGTTCTCCTTCTTCCCACAATAGATCAATTTCCGCCTTCGGGTCCCAGGTGCGGAACACGGAGATAGAGAAGTCCGATCCAGTTTTACCTTTGTGGTCAATGCCGTCCACGCCTATTGTGAACTGCCCTTTATTGCCAGGATAGATTCGGCCATCCTGAATCATTTTGTAATTCGGAAGTGCAGGGTGTCCCGATACCCAAAACTTCCCGTTGTCGTTCGGGACAAACATAACTTCTGACTTGAACCCGCTTTTCCACGCAAAGTCACCACGGACCGCTTGTGGGAATGGCTTGTATCCAGGGTGTCCCGCCATCTTCATGTTCTCCATGCTCCAGTCTTTAATCCGTTCCATCTGGATGTCGAGAAGGGCAGGGTAGAGCACGCAATCTGTGGCAGGTACGGACAATGCCTCTTCGATTGTTTTGGGCACCTGGCGCTTGTAGCGTGTCAATCCTTCGAGATCACCGACCTTCAGGAACGATTCAATCTGCGCCTCGCGGTATTTCCTTGCCTCGTCAACACGGTGGAAGCCCCACTCGTCAACTTCGGCGGCGTTTTCAAAGTTGCGGAAGTAGCGATACAGACCGGTCAATGTCCTGCCGACGGCATTGAGTTGGCGCGGATCAGAGCCTTCCCATAATTCACGGCAGATGCGTACCGATTCGCCCGTGGATTTTTCATCGTCTTCCACCGTGGATGTCAGCATGGCCTTGCCAATAATTACCTTCTCGTTGAAAAGGCTCAGGCACTTTTTTACCACACCCCACTGACTGACCACGTTCATTTCCTTCGGCGATAACTTGCCCGGTTCATCCATGTGCCAATACCTCAAACGCTTTCCGTCGTAGGCCTTGTGCTTCGTGGGCTTGTAATCTATCTTGCTGCCGAGTTCCGGAGTCTCGTCCTGGATTACCACATCATCAGTCTTCTCGCGAAGGCTCTTTGCGGTAATCATGTCGCTCGGGTACTTAAATTCAAGTTTCTTTTCTGGCCGCTCGGGGCCACGGTGAATAGGTTTGAACCACTTCACCATCTCGGCGTTCGCCTCAACAACACGCATGTAGTTCGCTTGGGCATCCTCAGCGTTGATGTTCTGCATCCCGAACCATGACTTCCTGTAACGGGTAGTAAGTTCCCATCCTGCGCACAGCGCCTTTTCTGTATCACCAAGACGCCGGCACTTCAAATCAAGCATCCCAAAGCAGTTCGGATCATTCAGGCAGTGATCCCACACCCAAAACCATTCAACCGCTTCCATCCTGAAATCAGGGCGCCCACCGGCCTCCATCTCCCACCACTCTAAAAATAGCCAACACGGGCCGGTAATGTATATCTCCTGCCCCTTTATCAACCACCACTCCCCATTTACGCGCTTATGCCACTGCTCATCTACGAACTTGTCGTATTCGTGCTTTGGCTTGAGAAAAATGTCTTTCGGTATTTCGTCGCGATAAAACTTCTGCTTCTCTACGGGCAATCCGAAATTACGAAACTCTGACGGCTTTGGCTTGCTCGGCAGTATCACTGGAACATCAAAGCCCTCTACAAAGGCGTGGTTGACTTTTTTGTAGTCCTTCGTGTACATTATTTTCGATTAAACCCGTTCGCGTAATTGATTGTTAATTGCCGGGACCCAAGCCCAACGCCCAGGTAGATCACCGAATTGATGATCGCGCCAGTGCGCTGCCTACGGGTCTTTGTTTTCCACCCTTTGAAGTTCCGTCCGATCAGCCCGACATTGACCGAGGTAAGTCCAAAGTCCATGGAGTAGTTGAAGTTGATATGCTGAGGGCTTTGCGCTGTTGTTGCCCGGTGATTTGCGACTCCACCAAGTGTTCCAAGCGCCCAATGCTCGCTGGCGCGTAAAAGAGAAAACTTCTGCGACATGGCAAAGCATGGCAGAAGCAGGAATATCAATGTAAATGATTTAGGCATTTCCGTTATAAATAACTCGAATGATTTGCGATTTAAGGTGCTCTTCGTCATACCCGATCAACCCAGGATAAGCATATTGACATTTTGGGTTTTGGCATCTTGCTGTAACGCCAAGCAGCCTATTCCCCCTGTTTTTTACATGCCGATATGTGTCAAATTCACTACCGCATGAGCAGTGTTTAATGCCATCAATCAATACCGAAGTCCGCGTTTGGGCAGATGGAGAAAAAGTCACTATGCTCATTGTCTCAAGCAGTGTGCGAGCGCAGAACCGTCGTGGCCCTGCGCTCGCCTTTTATTTAAAATATAGGAATAATGCGAACGTATCCGTCTCCGCCTGCGCCACCGGCGCCAGAAGCGTTGCCATTGAGCGAACCAGCGCCGCCGCCGCCGCCGCCGCCAGAGCGACCTGCGCCACCCGTTCCGCCAGCGTCAGCGCCGGTTGCCGATCCACCACCACCACCACCACCGACATACCGGCCAACTGTAAGTGCCGTAGCAGCAGTGTTTGCTGCGCCACCACCTTGCAAGCCGTAGAAAGCGTCGCCACCAGTTCCGCCCGCCGTAGCAGCGTCAGCAGCAGTAACCGATCCACCACCACCACCACCGCCGGTGGTTTTAGTCGTAGCGTCCGCAGCGTCAGCACCAACGCCAGAGACATTAGATGCGCCACCTGCGCCACCTGCATAGTCACCAACAGTCCCACCTGCGCCGGCAGCAGCGGCAGACGCCGTGCCTGCCGCGCCAAGTCCGCCGCCAGATGCTTTTACAAGGGTCGATGCGCCATGGAGCACTTTACTTTCAACGCCGGCAGTACCAGCGTTACCGTCAGTAGTGTTCACAGCAACCGCTGCGCCACCTGCGCCACCTTTCCCGATCATTACGATCAGGGTGTCAAGGGACAGCGCCGCGACTTCAATTGTAACTTCGCTATAAGCACCACCACCACCGCCACCACCACCTGCACGAGCGCCACCGGCTGCGCCACGACGACCTGAGCCGCCACCACCACCTGCGCCTACGCAAACAATTTGCAATGCCCTAGCGCCGGTCGGAACAACATAGCCAATTGTGTCAAATGACGTAAATTCGGTGTACGCAGCGTTGTTCGCGTTAAAAAGAGCGTCAAATTGGATGTCAAAGGTGTACGCATTTGAACCTACCGATAACCATACCGTGCTGTTTCCGCCCTGCTTGTAAGCCCTGGTGATAAAGTCACGATTGACCGCAAAGGTCTTGGTTGCCCCCCCAACGATGTAATCGTAGGAAGTAAACTTCCCGCCCGCCATGGAGATGAAATTGGCATACGTTGTGGTCAAGTAGTACGTTTTCGTTCCTACGCTGACATTGGTGCCGTTCGAAGAGGCAATAGCCTTCCAAACCGTGTTGAGGTTCAGGCCGATGCTGTCGCCATTCGTTTGCAGCAATTTCACAAGTTGCGCCTGCGATGTTGCGGCAAAAGATAGCAGAAGTGCAAAAAGAAAAATCTTGAGTTTCATGAAAATATTTTTTATTGATTGATTTTGAAGCAAAAGTACGAATTATGAACATTAAATGTTAATATTTAAACACTCGCAGGGTTGCATAGGCATTTGTTTGCGTCGAACTGCCGGTGTTTGCGCCACCCGTGTAAGTGACTTTCAAGTAATCACTCGCGTTGTCAGCAGTGATCGTGAACACGACATCTGACATCGTGGCATCTGATTGTGCTGCCATGTCGTTCTGAACGGTTCCGATCAGCGCCGTCGTTCCGCCCTTATTTGCGATGACGCACCGAAATGTCGCTGCGTAGGTATCATCAACTGCGATTCCGCCCGTACCATTTCCTACAATCTTGCACTCTGCCAGGCAAGCAACCTCAACGATCCACGTTTCGCCGGAAGGTATTGTCGCAGTAAGCGAAGTTCCGTCCAAAAATAATTCTTGCGCCGCCGTTCCTACATGAAAAGACTTATACAATTTCATAAATGACCAGCCCGCAAAGCCCGCAAACTCGCCGTACTTGTCCGCCGTTGCGTTAAATGCGACGGCATCTTGCGCGCTTGCGTCGCCGCGAAAGGCGAACGCATTTGCCGCTGTCGCATCCGCACCAGTTCCCATCGCAAAAGAATTGCTGCCCGTCGCGCTCGCTCCCGCGCTGAATGAGCCAGAACCGCCGAAACAAACCGAACCAGCCCCGCTTGCTACCGCTCCAAATCCAGACGCAAATGAATACGTCCCACTCGCTGTACACCTGCGTCCACCAGGAATTGTAGAATAACTGCCGCTCGCTACCTGCGTATTTGCATTGCGATCTGTTTGAAAGTCAGCAGAATTGACTCCCCTCGAACCCCCTCCCGTGCTTGCGCCGTCCGGAACATCCGCAAGCACACCTCCCGTCCCCTTCGGAATGATCGCAGCATTGACATTGCTTGCCGAATTAGTTGCTGTCCATGAAGATGTCGCTTGGGTGGCCGACGAAAAGCCGGTCGTCCAGTCCGCGTCTGAGAGATATGCTCCATCCGCAAAGCCTTTATCAATCAGGCTTCGCGATGAATAAGTTGCCGAGTAGTCTGCGCTATACCGCGCATCCCTCCCGCTTATAAGCAGTCTGTCCGTCGATCCGCCCGTGAAACTCATCGTAGCCCCATCCCCATTGAACTCTAATGACGATATACCGGATGTGTCTCGAAAAGACAAAGATGTTCCCGTGAAATTACTTAAAAATTGACCCCCGACCGTTGTGCCGGTCGTCAAGGTGAAACTTGAAATGTCTGGTCCAGCGAAGATAAAGTCATCGGCCAGCGTTGCCGTAGTCCCATCCGGGACCGTCCCGCTTCCGCCATATATCCCGCCAAGCCCTGTACCGACCAGCAGCGATGACAAAGCCCGCTGCTTCCAAAGCCCGCCGACCGATGTCAGTACCGTCCCAGCGGTGTCAGCATCCCATCGCTTGATCCAGCCCGTGCTCGTCATCCCGAGGATATATCTTGTGCTGTCCACCGTCTGTACCGTTCCTTCGATGTATTGAGCAGAGTCGGCAACAGTACGGTATTGATCTCCGATGTTGTTCTGAAAATCTCCACTGGATATGAGCAGAAAGTCGCTGCTGGACTCTTGGATTCGGCAACTGTCTCCAGCGTCCGTCCGCATGGATAGGAAGCGGTTTGACCCCGTAGCGTCATCTCCAAGCATCTCAATGCCATAGGCCGTTCCTCTCGTCTTCAGGTTGAATTTTAGCGATCCAGAGTCAAGACCGACTGTTGTTCCGCCGGCCTTGAGAAGCGAATCCGTGTTGTAGACGTTCCATGCTGGTTCCGCCGGCTCTCCATAGTTTAGAAAAAACTTTACAACGACCCTTTCATTATCACTTGGTTCGCCGCCTTGCACCGATGCGGAAGTAACCGGTATTGAAAAGTGCGTTCCGGATTGATCGACCGATGATCCAGATATGTCATATCTCAGCCAATTGTCAAAATTGTCTTTATCGTATATAAGAATGGCGTCGCCTATGCGTATCTGATCGAAAAATGCGGTGTAGTCAGTTCCGTTATCCGTCAAGTTGTCAATTACGATATTTGCCACTGAAAACGGAGACAGCGCATCCATTGCTACATATCCACTCCCAGGGTCGGTAGTAGCCGCCGTACTCGAGGATTCCCATTTAAAATATAATTCATATTGAGATACTGAGTCAGCAAGCGCCGGCATTGTAATGAACCCAGGGTCGGCAGTTGTTGCATTACCGGTCCACCTGTGAAACGACATCACTCCGTTCGTAGCGGATGGCGTGCTGTTTGACAGCCGCCACTTGTTGTAAGCGAGGATGTTATTACCCGTGCTGTCAGTTGCCGTGTCGGGAAGATCAATTCTAATCCACGGGTACGGTCCGGATGTCAGTTGCGATTCAATATTAAATGACCGGCTGCCAAACTTTCCGTACTGGCTGCTCGAATAGCCTTGCCCGAGGTAAACAGAAATAGTAGGCTTTGTTGTGGCGCCTGCTTGCTGGAATCCAACTACTTCTTCATTCACATCGGTAGACTGAAAAAACCTCAGCGCCCCAAATATGCTCGATGTTTGACTTGATGTAAGGAGCGCCACCGCACTTTGCGAGACAGTGAAAGTGGTAAGTTCAGAAGATGAAGTGGTATGCGTTGATCCGAGACTAAGGTTCTGCGCGTCAAGTTCAAGTTTTGCAGTAGTTGTGTTCCCGCCGTCTTTATTCAGCAGTCGGACGCCGTTTGCCGTAGATGGATCGTAGTAGTATCCCCGGCCCCATGTCGATGCCGGGAAATTGGGGAAGTACCCCATCAAGAGTTTTTGCGATGAGTCAAACCGAAGATACGTGGAGGCGGCTAAATAGTTGTGCTGGTGTACGGACGCTGCAAACGTGCTTGACCAGTTTACAATATCTGACTTGACATTTACGCTTCCGAGACCATCGCCCGACTGAACAATATTTGTCTCGTCCCGTTTTACCGAAATATAATTCGTTGCATCCGCCCCAAACTTCATCAATACAACCGAGTCCTGGTAGACTGTACTCCTTGAGCCGTCAAGCGATCCGACTTGGTGCCGAATCAGGCCCGTGGTGTCTAATCCCAGCCATATCGCTGTTTTGATAATCCTTGCGAAGCGCAGGCTGTCTGTGGTGGACCCGTTCGACGTGTACCAATTAGTCGCTGTAAGCGTGTCAGTCAGCGCAAAGCAATCGAATGTGGCATCGTTGAAGTAAAAGCAGATTGTATCGTTTGCCACGGTAACGCTGTCAATGCTTACCGCTGAGGCGGCGCCGCAGTTTCCAAGCAGGGCCGACACCTCCGCGAATGACTGTGGAGATTCAAAAACCTGGTTTGTGTTGCGAATCTGTATTTTTGTTTTACCTGATATGCGGTAGACCCGGTAAACATATTGCGGATTTAACCCCACCTCCTGTACCCCTCCAGGCTGCAATAGCGATACCTTAACGAGATTGCCGCAACTATTTGCGACCAGATCATCAAAGTCTGTGCGAAGGAGTATCGTTGAGTTGGGATAACCGTAAGCCAGTTTAGAACTTCCGTCAGTTTGCTCGTACGCAACGTACACTTCGGAGACGTTGATTGCAGACGAGTCGCCATTCGATAGTCTGACGGGCTGGACAAACATTTCTTGGGACGATGCCAAGGTTGTAATAAAGAGAAGGATTGCTGCAAAAAGGAAACGCATGTGGCTGATTTTTAACCACAAAAATAAGCATTCTGGTGGGTAAAATCCTAATAACCCTGCCGAAACTCATCCAATGCCCGCTTCTCAGCGTCCCGGTCAGTAGCAATTGCCTCCTTCGTGACAATTTCGCGGGTGCGATCGTCGTTGAACAGGCGCATTTCGATCTCTTTGATCTTTTTCAGGTCATCCGGAGAGGACGACTTGATCTTTTGCAGTGAAAGGAAATACTTCTCGTCGGTGGTCGGTCCAAAGTTCTCCCGGAGAAGTTTCATATTGTTCGCGAAACTCGTCTTCATGCTGAACCAAAGCATAAACTCATCATCATTCAGGAGCCTGAAGTATTCGAACATCACATCGCGGAACCAGTAATGATCTGCTTCGATGAAGTACCAAACAGATTTGGCTGTCTTTTTTAACCCGATCAGATCGCACACCAACTTAGATCGGTATTCGAAATCGTTCACATTCGCCAGCGGGTTGCCATACCGGTCCACCATCAAAATCACATACCGCACCAGCATATCCAAGTCGCTGTCTTCGGGCTGAAGAACATTTAAGCCCTCTCCATTCGTAATGTCCGGCACCTGGCACAGCGCCACCTGCTGACGTAGGTCAGGATAGCGCTGCCATATCATCTCGCCCGGCTTGCAGGCGAAAGGATTGTGCTTCATTCCGGAGAATTGATCTTTATTGTACATCGGTTTTGTATGTTACGTGCTCCGCGTCGATGTCGCAGATCATGGTTTCCTCAACCTGCGTGAGCGGAAATCGGAAGTTGCCGTTCTTGAGTTTCTTTCCGATGAGAACTTCGCCCTCGTTGACGTACCCGCCGAAGAACCGGCTGCCTGTGGTTTCGATGGAGTAGGGGTATTTGCGAGCCACCTTGCCTTCAACAAGTACCCGCCTTGTTACCGTTGCCGTGTCCGGCCATTTGCCATTTGCCATGTCAATTTTGAATTATGCCGACAATGTGCCGGCGGTGAAACTGAAACAACTCTTCGTCAGCAAGCCTGAGTTGTGATGTAACTTCGATGCTCACGGGCATTTTAGGGTTAACAAACACCTGCTTTCCAACAAGCGATCCTGCTTCATCCGGATACCCGTAATCCATGTAGTCGCGAACCAGGCACCCTTCATGCGTAACCTCCATCCTGCCGTCCCAATACTCGCGCTGCAATTGCATCACTCCCTGATCAGACTTAATCTTCCTGCCCAGCACGGCGCCATTGAGAGGATACAACTTTCTATTCACCACCTTCGCCGTCAGTTGATCGTAGCGAAGCACCATGTTCCCATGGAACCTTTCCTCATCGAACATCGCATCGTCCACCCGCCAAAGGTACGGAAAGACTACCGTATCGCCAGCCTTGATCTCCACGGGAACATCGAACTGCTGCGACACGGCAAGATAATCCTGGACAAGCCGCTGATCTGTGACATTGCGGATATGCTTGTTTTTGATTGCCCGCAACTTCCTGCCGAAATAGTGAATCTTATCGCAGACCTGCAATACCGTGCCCGTGACCGCAAAGTTAAAGTGCTCGGTGGCGAAGTCAGGAATCTCCATGCCGTGCGTTGCGCCGGCGGTGTGATTCGCGTGAGGCTGGATGAGAACGTAGTTTGACTGGAGGATCATTGATCGTAGCGTTGCAAATCGTATTGTTTGATAATCGAGATCAAATCTTTTGAATAAGACCTTGAAGTGGCGTAACCGCACTTCTGTAATCCAACGCACCACTCCAGCCAATTATTGCCATGTCGCAGCAATTTTTTATATCTTCCGTTCGCCAGCATCCTTGCGTGATGCTGCCAGGACGCCTCTTTGCTTGCGTAGGATAGGAAACGGTCATCGTGCCGGTCATCGTGATACTGAACGCAGTGCCCGGCCTTGCAGCGCCTCTTGAAGCACTTGACGCCGAACTCGTTGTTGAAGTTTTTCGAAAGTATTGATGTGCCTGCGCCGCATTCCTGGATATACTGAGCAATCTGCACGCTGGCCGGAACGCCGTACTTCCATTGAAGATACTGAGCGATTTTAACCTTGCTCTGAATCTGTGCCTCCCGCTCCGACAGAGCGACCTTTTTTGGTTGCGAACCAGGATTTAATACCGGACACGAAAGAGACAAACGGGTAGGTAATGTGACCAACAACGAAACCAGCAGCGAATACGCCGCCAACCGCATAAAGCCAATACTTGAGTCTTTTGAAAACATTGGATTTGGTTGAGCCGGCTTGCGGCCCATCCGCCGCCGGGGACCACCCGCGCAGGTCGCTCCACAATATCGCTTTGCACTTCTCAATCCGACCGTTGACTTCGAGTGGTATCTGGCTCGATGTTACCCGCGCATAATACGCGGTAGAGCCAATCGTCAGGCCATGCGACCTGAATTCTTTGGGAACGCTACCTACCGCAACTACCTTGCCAGAAGGCAATTCTGCGTCAGCAACCGGTATCTCCATCCCGCCAGCGGTCTTTGATTCGCTGTTAGGGAGAAGGATGATGGTGCCGTAAGCGGCGTTGAAGTTGGTGATTATGCTTTGTTGTTTTGACATTGCTGTTTAATTTGCGGGGGGTGACGAATCGACCGTCCTCTCCGTGGACCTCCACGGAATGTCAACCGTTGACACTTCCTCCCAAAATCAATTGATTCGCTTCTTTACGGCTCAATCACGAGCCATCGTTTCGTATTTACCAGCGGCATAGCCACCGACATGGCATTCCTTAGTGCCGACTTCACAACGTTGAGGGAATCGAGGATGCCGAGTTCAACGGCGTTGCCAACACTGCCAGTGGTCAAGTCTGTAACAATCCAAGCCTCGTCAAGTTGTTCAATTCCAGCCACTTCGTAGTCTTTACGAAGCAAAGAAAATGGATTGCAGCATGATTCGTGAAATGCAATACCCGTGTCATGCGCCAAATTACTTGTTTCTCCACCGTCGTCAGGATCGACAATCTTACGAATAACCTCACTCGCTGCCCAAAACAACGCCTTCCCTCCGCCCGGCAATACCCCATCCAATGCACTCATCGCGCTCCTGTACCCATCCTCCATCTGCTCCTGCAACTCCGAGAACTGCGTCTCGCTCACCACAGGGAAGCGGATCGTAGCCACGGCGCCGGTCAGGTTCGCAATGCGTTTCTTCCCGAGGTCCTGGAAAGCGCTGTCCTCTTTGTTCTCCGACATGGCAATCTTGATGCTGTTTACAACTCCTTCCCGAATCGCTTCTACTTCTGTTGTCATAAAACCGCTCTCAACATGCTCCATCAACTTAAGGCTGCTGTTACTCAACGTAGCGTTCACACTGGCCACGCGACCAAACTGAGCAGCAACAAAATCTGCCTTACCCATCTGCCCGCGCAACTTATCGAACACGGTCCCGCCCGTCACCGCTGCAATGTCATTCAGCATGGCAACGCATTCAGCATCGTTCTCGCCCGGCGGCTTCAAAATGCACATAGGCATCCGCTTCCCGCTTTTGTGGGTAGCCCGGGCAAAGGTGCTCATCACCGAACCGATCGCGCCACGGGAAATCAGGATCAGTCCCAACTCTTTGTTCTCCTGCGCCGATACCTGCTGCCAGGTTTCCAGCACTTTGTTCCAGAACGGACTTTGAATGTCGTCGCACTGCTCATTTACCAACAACACAAGGCTCTCGCCAAACCGGGCGCTGCCATGGGTATTGAAAAACACCTCATCCGGAACGCCGGCCTTCCACGCATACCCCGTGCTGCGAGCCACCTCAATTTCGTTTCCGCTGCCAATCTCGGCGCCGATCATTCCGTACCGGCCCAAATCAGCCACGAGTTCACCAATCAACTTGCCGAGTTTCCGATCCCCGTGCATTGCAATTGTGGCAACTTTGGTCAGCAGTTCCGGGTTGCCCTTCTCCTGCCCGCCTTCGTCAATCGTGGCCTTGATAGCCATTTTGTCGAGTTCTTCGCACACCTGCTCTGTGAGCGCCTGGAAGGCCCGCACAACGTCGCGCTCCCGATGTCCGGCAGCAACCAACTTGCGTGCCTCGAAGTACAGGGAGACGAGCAGCAGAGTGGTCGTAGAGGTGCCGTCACCGCAGGATTTGAGTTGGCTAAGCAATGCGTCGTGGATGCGCCTCACGGCTTCCATCTTTTGCACGTCGCCGGGTTGATATGCCTGGATAGCCTTGAAGCCGTCGTCAAAGGACAGCCGCTCACGACCGCCGGCAATGCTGACGTTTCCTCCGAAGGGGCCTATGGTACTCGCAACGAGGTCAGCGGCTTCACGCAGGCCGTCCTCGAAAAGTTTGGGGTCTGTTACTATTTTATTCATTCTTGGTCGTCCAAATTTACTGTTTGAGAAAATGCCGCAGAGAAATCGTCTTTGTCGAATATCTCAACATTGGACTTGTCTCCGAGGATACTGCCGTCCGCTTTCTTTACGAACTGGTTATTATTGTTCGCGCCCCGGGCAATCTGAACAGCCTGGTCGGCATCGGTCGTTTGACCAACTACCATCCAATCATCCGGATTGGCCTTGGGAGAGCGGGTGACTACGAGAATTTTTGCCATGTCATTTGTGGAGCAAGTAGAAAAAGATTGCACTCAGCGACAACCATACCAACACGGATATTGACCAATGTCCGGTGTCCGTTCGGTACTTCTTCTTTGTTGCCATGTCACGCCTCAGGTAATGCCTTGATCGCAGCATTTGCCTTCGCTGGCTCCACAATCTCCATCAAAAACGCTTTGAGAATTTCAGGGCGGTTGAAAAATAAGCGATTCGGCACCGCCAGGGGGACAGGATTGTAGGCACCGCCCGGAGTCTCCTGCACCTTGCAGGGCATCACCTTGCACTCTTCCTCGAATATCTCCACGCCAACCAGCATCTTGCGGTTGACAAGCAAAACACTCGTTTGGGTGGCGCCGTTCGGCAGAAACATTTTTTGCTCGCGGCTCACATTAAAGCGCATCGCTTCAAGCATTTCAATGAGCGCATTCATCTGTGCAACCTGGATATTTACTTCCATTGTTTAATCAATCGTTTTATGGCCGTTCTGCCAACTTCGGCATAGTGACCCGGTTCAAGTGTATTTTGCCTTTGCTTTTGATATTTCAGCGCATCCCGCCAGTGCTCCGTCCAATCAACCCCAACAAGCGCCGCTAAGGTACTGAGGTCCCGAACATTGTACCCCATCATCCCCATGTTCCAAAGCATAACCCCTTTCGCATACGCATCATCCGTCCACAATCTCCACCCGTCAAACGTATCCAGCCAGTCCCGAAACTCCGCCCGTACATCATTCGCGTAGCCCCTCATCATCACCCCATTTCCCGTCTTGTAGCGAATCAAATCGCTCTGCTCCACATCCATGATCTCATCCCATCCATCGCGCTCAACTTTTCTCCCCTTTACAACGATTTTTGCATCGAAATATTTCGTGCCGGCCAAGTTTGTCGCAGAAAAATGCGTCGGCCTGCCCATGGTGTCGTGAGGGCGCATGAACGGAAAGACGAATATCGTCTCCGTGCCAGGGGGAAGATCAAAGGGGTTGGTGATGGTCATATCTTGAATAAACTGTTTTGATACGGGCGAACACGCTCTTCTGCAAGATCAATGTACCCCTGATTTAATTCGATGCCTACGAATTTGCGCTCATGCTGTAAGCAAACCTGCCATGTAGTGCCACTTCCAGCGAACGTGTCCATAACAATGTCCCCTTCACGGCTTCCGGCCAATATGCACGGACGAATCAGGTTCGGCGGAAACACAGCAAAGTGGGCGTGTTTGTACGGAGCCGTGGGGACCGTCCATACGGAGCGTTTGTTGCGCGTTTCACCCGTCGTTACCTGCTTCCCCCATTGGCTGTTAGCATCGGACCTGTGCCCATTTCTCTCATCCCCTCCATTTTTTTGCGCGTCCCGAGCCTTTTTCCCGCCAAACGTCTGCATGTCACCAGCACGAACAGATGGCTCCTGTATAGCCTTGTAATCAAAGAAATATCTATCCGACTTACTAAGCAAAAATATATGCTCGTGCGACTTCCCGCAGCGATCCTTTACGCTTTCTGGCATAGCATTAGGCTTTGACCAAATGATCTCTTGCCGCAAATACCAGCCGTCGGCGCGAAGGGCAAAGGCAACCATCCAGGGAATGCCGATGAGGTCTTTTGGTTTGAGTCCGTCGCCTGTTTTATTTGGTCGCTTCCCTGCCTCTATTTGCGTTGACTTGCCGCCCAAAAGGGTAGATTTAGCCGTGACGCTGCCCGTAGCGTTTGCACAATAAGAGTCCCCCAAATTCAACCACAACACCCCGTCGTCTTTCAGCACCCGCCTCGCCTCTCTAAATACAGCAACCATATTTGCCACATACGCATCCGGAGTTTCTTCAAGTCCGAGTTGCCCAGCATGGCCGTAATCACGCAAACCGTAGTATGGTGGCGATGTAACAATGCACTGAACCATCTTGTCAGGCATCGTTCCAAGCACAGCGAGCGCGTCTCCGCAATGTATCTTTTCTGTCCAATTTGTCATGGGTTACACTTGCTAAAAACAATGTAAAGCAGCATCAATGTCATCACAATCGGGATGAGGTAGCCTATGCACATGATGCGCTGGGAATTGCGGTTGGATTTCATGGTTAAGTTGTTTTGATAAATATAACGCCATGTCGCAACTGAATATTGCGCGGAGCACGGCTTTTATGGGCGTGTTTGTGGAGTGCGCGCATTGCAAAGCAGACAATTCGTTTTAGGTTGCGAATCAAAATTCAAAATGTAATCACCCCACTGCTCTGCCATCGCATCCGCAACACCCTCAAGCGTCCTGCTGCGATCTCTCGCACGGTTTTTCCCCGGGGCCATTTTCCACACCCGTTGCTCCCGACCATCCACAATGTTCGTAGGCTTCAACAGCGGAAGATTCTTCAGCCACCAGCACGTCGCCTTTGTCTCCCCATGACCGAACCACCAAGGCTGAACAATCTGGTCCGGCTTGCGATAGCACGACGACATAATGCAGATCGGGTTCTCCACGGCAACATGCGCCGCCGGAGCGTAGATCATCTGCATGAAGAACACAATTGCCTTCTGCTGCCGGCCATCCGCCTGCTTGTATTTGAAGTGCTTGGCGCCGCTTACGGCAAGATCAGTGCATGGCGGGTGCGCTACAATCAAGTCCCAATGCTGGTCAAAAGCCCTGAGCGCATTGCCCTTAATGTGCTGCCCCGGAATCTCCGTATCGTCATAGTCGCACGACCAGGCATCGAAGCCGCGCCTTCTGAACGCCTCGCGGACCACGCCGGAGCACTCGCACGCAATGAGAACTCGTTTCATTTTTGATCGGTTGTCGCTTTGTCAATTGCCAAGTCAGCATCTATCCATCCGAATAGGTCGATGCCAAGTCCTAATAAAAATTGGGTTCTGAATGCCTCCCAATAACGAAAACTATCTTGTATTTTCATGTACCCTCGCTCGGAATTGTTGCGATCCGCAAACATTCTCAAGTCCATGTCCTGCTTTTCTTCGAAAGTCAGTGATTCCAGGCGGCGAAGGATGGGCTTCCAAACCACCCCTGCCCCGTCAGGAACGCCATCTTCCCGCAGGGCGATAACACGGGCCGTGATTTCGAAAGTGCTCGCAATTTCGTTCTCGGGCATGTAGATGGCCACGCATCGCTGACCAATGTAAAACGCCAATTGCTGCGCAGTAAGTTGTGGTGTGGTTGTCATGTCAAAATACTCGTTGCAAGAGTTCAAGTTTGATTACCGGATCACTGCCAACCTCCGCCTGGACCTCCGCCGGAGGAACACACACGTAACCTGTCGTGCCAATGTAAAACATCATCGTAGGGGCATCCTTGCCGTAGCCACGGCGGAAACGGACGTAGTGATGCTTGAGGTCGAAGCATATGGGCTTTGCCGCCCGGCGATTGCCGGCAACCATATCACTTACGCACGCCGCAAGTTCTACCGTCAATGCCGAAAGCAAATCAATCGGATCGCCGCCATGTATGCGCTTGAGCCAGAATTCAGTAGCCTTACGATACTCAGCAGTCTTTTCGCCAGACTCAATGAGATCGTACCACTTGCCCTTGAGGACAAGATCAATGTAGGTGATGGAGCGTTGAGAGAGATTGGTCATAACAATGATTGAGTTCTCGGAAACATCAATTTCCGCTTTTCGTAAATATCGCAGTAGTGCGCGTCAAGTTCGCTGCCGATGCACTCAAAGCCCTCCTGAAAGGCCGCAATGAGCGTAGAGCCGCTGCCGGCGAAAGGATCGTAAACAACCCCGCCCGGCGGCGTAATGAGCCGTACAAGCCACCGCATGAGCGATACAGGCTTGACAGTAGGGTGATCGTTGAAGTCGCCTCGCTCGCTTCCTGAACTTTTGGCGCAGTAAAAAAATCGGGCAGCAGACGTTGATTCGTCTTGACGCGGCATCATTTGCTCCGAATTGTGATTCATCTTTCCGTAGATGGCATTCGTCTTTTCACCCGCCGTTGTACGGGATGGCGAAAGTTGACCTGGTGCCGAAGGAAAGAATTGTAGAACTTCGGGAGAGCCGTCGTGAAGGACGTTGGCTGGGTAGCGGCCAATAGCCGTATATTCTTTGTTTTTACTGCTGCCGTCCGCATAACCAATGCCAGTATCACCAGTGCCGTGATTGTTCAACTTGCTCTTTTGGGCGCCACTGCCTTTGTATGTCCGCTCTTCATCACCTATCCTGCACCCATCAATATTCAACCCGCCAGTCCCATACTCCATCACGTTCGCCGCAACAGTGCCGATAAGAGGCTTGCGGGCGAGAACAATATTTTCTTGGGCCGGCTTGAGATTGGTGTTCCAGCCATCGTATTGCTTGGCGAGAGGGGATGATGGAGCGGTAAGCATCCGCATCCTGACCCATCGCTTGCCATCCAGTTGATAGCCATAGTTTCCTGCCTGCGCTCCGACAATATCAAGATTGTTCTCTACGATGTCATCCCATCCTTTAAGGCCAAAGCACTCAACAATCTTCAAATAATAACTGACAGTAGGCGGATAAACAGTTAAAACCCCATCAACCGTTCGCCCCTCTAAAAAAGAGTACATCGTGGTTCCTCCTGTTATCAAATTATCGGCAGCAGATATAGTCAGCCCCAACTCAATCCTTCTACTCTTTAGCGCAGCAGCAAAATCAATAACTTTTGCCTTTGGCACCTTATCAATAGCCTTGCTTATATCCTGCCCCTTCGGAAAACCACTATTCCCCGTCAAAAATATTTTGCCATTTCTTCGCGCAACAAAAGCGCCAGTGCTAACCGTTGGACAAAAAACAATACCTTCGTATTGAACCGCTGTCACAGCGACCAAAGTGGTTTTATATCCTGTCCGTGCTCGAAACGCTTGTGATCCGCATTGCTCGAAAATAGCATCAAGTTCTCCAGAGAATTGTTCTCTGGATTGTGGTCCACATGATGCACATTCTCCACTTTTGTCAAGTTTCGCCCTATCGCCTGCGCAACAAGTAATCTCGCCTCCATAATCCATCCATCTGGTCGAGCCATGCCAAGATACTCTTTCGGACATTTCACCCACTTTATCTTCCACTTGCCATAATTCCCCTTCCGTCGCTCCAGCGTAACGCCGCCCTTCCATGCAGGGTTGTTCTCTCCGCACATCTTCTCCCTTCGTGACATCATTGATTGCTCCGTCCAGCCCGCCCACCCTTTGTGCGAATGCTTTATCAACTCCTTCGCTCTCAACTTCCCGTTGCAATGATGGCCGCATACGGGAATCAACACCCTTTTCAAGTGTGAATTGTGCCTTACGAACAACTTCCCGCAAACGACGCAACAAACCTCTGTAACCGCAAGTTGCTTTCGGGGAGCGTTCTTTCTGGCATTTGAAATCATCTTGCACTTGCAGTCCGGCGAGCAAGTCTTGCTCCGAACCGCCTGCTCCTTTGTCATACACATGAATGGTGTCGAACATACTTGACACGCCTTCCAGAAAGGGTACACGCGCCGATCCCTTCTCCCATATTTGCTCTGCTGTTTCGAATACAAGGACTCCTTCTCGTTCAACAAGGCAACGATGATGCCGGCTGACGATTTGATCTGTAAAATCTGATTTAATTCTAAAGCAGGTATCATTGATTTGGTACTCGCTCCATCCTTCTGGCAATTCAAGTTCATAAGTATCTGTGCTTTTATTGTACGCAAAGATACGAGTATTTTTGGATTTACGGATATGGCTGTAAAGCATCCATCCGTTTTCTGTCAGAATTTCGGTGTCCTCGCTCAAACACCCGTATATCCACGCCAATTGATCGCGCACCTCGAAGCCAGCCAACTGGATTGCCAGCGTCCCGAGATGATAGGTTCTTGTGCCGAAGAAAGAAATCAAATGTCCACCAGGCTTGAGAACACGCAAACACTCGCGCCATATCTCCGGACCCGGAACGAAAGCGTCCCACTCCTTGCCCATGAAGCCCCTGCCGCCAGGATGATACACCTCTCCGGCCAGCCATGCCGTGAGCACGTCCACAATGGGCGGCGGAGAACCAAGGCCGTAGGGCGGGTCTGTGACAATGGCATCAACACTGTTGTCAGCCATCCTCGCCATCGTAGCAAGGTTCGATTCGTTGTAAAGGCGATGTTCGATCATTTCTTCTTCTTTTGAAACGGAACGCCCCGGGGCAGGACCAAACCCTGCGCACGGGTTTCCTTGATGACTTTAATGGCATCTCCTTCGACGAATACGGCGGCGCCGGTTACTTCATACCCGAGGGCGCCGATGATGGCTGTAACCGTCTCGTATTTCGTCATTTCCCCGTTGCCAGAAAGGAACTTGGCGACGGTTTGGTACGACGGCAGGTTTTCAGTGTGCCCATCTTTGTACCGCTGCTCACAAGCGCGATGCAGGTCACGACCAGACAACTCCCGGCGGTCCATCTCTTTCTTGATCGCTACAAGCGCGTCAGTGATGGTTTCGCCTATGGTTATCGACTGAATCTCGATGTTTGAAAAATCAATGCGTATAGATGCCATTTGTGTATTTAACGGATTCGGAGGCGAAGATATTGTGCGAATCTGACATGGCGGCAAAATTTTCCAGGATGCAACTGTGCTGGTGTGTCTGATATATGGAGACGGGGGGTGCAAATCGCGAAAGGGAAAACGCGATTTTTTACCCGGTGGGGTGCCGGTGTGACTCCCATCGGCTGTTTTTCGCCTTTTTTTATCGCTCATGCGCTCACACAGACGCCTATTTGCACACGCTTTGTTCATTGCCTTTATGCAAGTAAGGCAACTAAACGTTGTAATGGGTTGATTGTCAATGATAATGCGGAAAATAAAAGCGTTGATAGTTGGTAAGTCGCTCGAAATATCGCAATGTATGACAGATTTTGACCATTTTTTGCCTCTTTTATACTCACAATGGGCACAAAAAGGCGTGTCTAATCGGCTAATTATCAATCAATTACATCCGATGCGCTGTTAATCGCTCTTCACAATTCCGATTTTGCAACACATTTTGTCTTATCAACGTATTAAGTGTTATCATTTAGCATAATTTGTTTGGATTGGCCCTCATAGTGGGCGCGCCATATTAAGAAATAAGACTATATAGCGAAAAGTTAGCGCCTATTTAACATAATGAACCGCTTGACAATCACGTGTACGGTTTTCACCCGCACCTTTACCCGTCCGTTTGATTCTCGGCGCGTTCATTTGCGCCTCGTTTGGGTTGGTGGTGAGGTTTGCCCGCTTCGCTCGCTGCTCACTGGTTGCGGTTTTCATTCTCATGCCGGTTTAGTCACGCTGCAAGCGACGACTAAGCACACCTGCCCGGCATTCTGCCCCATCCTCACCCGATGTTTCGCACCTATATTTATACGCAGTTTGCCCGAACAAAATTATTTTGTCATTTTTCCGACATTTCCCGCTTATGGACTTGTTTTATTCAAACGAATACTGCATCTTTGTACTGTTAATTGATTCACACATAAAAACGCACAACATGGAAAATGAATTTGTAGTCTGGGGATGCAATAAAGGCGAACACGTAGAACAGTTATTACTCACCTTGTTCGACGGTAAGCGGATAACAGACAAAGAGACTGCCGAACGTTTGGAGGTTGTATTGCAAAATAAATTCGGATGTCATTCTACACGTATCCAAACCGTTTGCCTTGTTGATAACAAATCAGGCTTTGAACGAGCAATTAAATAACTTTTCTCACACTTTCAACATATCACACTTTTATGAAAAACGCACTGCTTTTCCTCGCTCTTTTTTTCTCCCTTTCCCTTTCTGCTCAGGTATCCGGCAAAATTTCGGCAGATGGGAAAACCATCCAACAAGTCCCAACGATCAAAACCGTTGACCAAGTGACAAAAGGTTGCACCAAAACAGACGTGGTGTTCGTCACCAAGTCCGGCGAATCCAAGCCGGTTTGGAAAAACGCAAACGGTCGAATGTTCTACGTCTCCACATCCAAAACCGGCAACAATTCCCGCAGGTATATTGACGTTGTAAAATAGGTCGAAACGGGGTTTTTGCCCCGTCTGCATCTGTTTGCCGAGATGCACTGATGAGATAGGCT